>Ga0209297_1000043_pt1 | contig 99676 bp, 92 predicted proteins | sample S_130805_MF_Meta_FD_187322 | JGI IMG/M metagenome (GOLD analysis project Ga0209297, IMG submission 187322) | Freshwater microbial communities from Lake Simoncouche, Canada to study carbon cycling - S_130805_MF_MetaG (SPAdes) (version 2) | ecosystem: Environmental > Aquatic > Freshwater > Lake ...
AGTTCCCGATCGGCTCCAACTTCACTGTCACCGCTGGCCCCCGCGTCCGCCAGGACGACATGCTGGCCGTCTGGCCCAGCCAGTACCCAGCTGACACGATCCTCGACTTCTTCACCTACGCCGGTGCACCGGGGGCTTACACCCTCAACCTCGGCGCCGGTGCTGGTATCTGGTGGGCCCAGGACGGCTTCAGTGTTAGTGCCAACTATGTGGCCGCCAACGGTCGTTCCAGCTACTCCAGCTCGAACAGCACCCTCGGCGTGATCAAATCCAATGGTGCTAGTGGCGCCACCGATGCCGGTGGTATCGCCAACGACAACTCCGGTGGCACCGGCACCGTGCAGATCGGCTACACAGCTTCCAACTGGAACCTGACAGCCGCCTATGCCTACTCCCAGAGCGGCGGCGCCTACGACGGCACCTCCGGCCTCGGCTACATCCCCGTGGGCACCCCCAAGGCCACCAACCCCTTTGCCGGCCTCAGCCAGTTCGATGTGAACTCGGTGGCCGTCAGCGGCTGGTGGAAGCCGGAAAACAACGGCTGGATTCCCTCGATCAGCGCCGGCTGGGGCACCAACGCCTACAGCGCCAAAAAGGCTGCCCAGATCTGGGGCGTGGAAGCCAACGACAAGGGGGCTGGTGCCACCAGCCAATCCTGGTATGTGGGTTTGCAGTGGGCTGATGCCCTCATCAAGGGCAACAGCTTCGGGACCGCCGTGGGTCAACCCACCTTCGTGACCGGCAACGACGGCTTCCTCGGCACCGACGAAAGCACCTTTGCCTGGGAAATCTGGTACAAATTCCAGGTCACCGACAACATCAGCGTCACTCCGGCCTTCTTTACGATCACCAACCCCGCTGGTTTGGGCAGCAACAACGCCTATGGCGGTGTGCTGAAAACCACCCTGCTCTTCTGAGCAAACCTGGGGCCCTGCGGGGCCCCTTTTTTAGGTATGCAAGTTGAGACGCGTGTGACTTAATGGCGCAGACGGCTGCTGAGCTGACCCTGGGAAAGGGCGAAAGGGTTGGTGCCGCTGAAAAGAGAAGGTAAGTTCGGCACGTTGGCTAGTTGTGAGCGGGCTCTGTCTGTCCACAGCGAACCGATACCCATCCTCTTTTTTGGTGTGAGGACCCCATGAAACTGTTCCAGCAACTGCTGCTGGCACCTGCCGCTCTCGGCTTGGTTGCCCCCCTCGGCGCCATGGCCGCAGACCTCAACATGGACGGCGTCAACAAGTACGCCTCCTCCAGTGAGCAGGTCACCAGCATCACCCAGTTCTCTGATGTACAGCCCACCGACTGGGCTTATCAGGCACTGTCTAACCTGATCGAGCGTTACGGCTGCGTTGCCGGCTACCCCAACGGCACCTTCAAAGGTCAGCACTCCCTGAGCCGCTGGGAAGCCGCTGCGCTGCTCAACGCCTGCCTCGACCGCGTGACTGAGATCACCGACGAGCTGCGCCGCCTGATCAAGGAGTTCGAAAAAGAACTCGCTATCACCAAGGCCCGTGTAGACGGCCTTGAAGCCAAGGTGGGCGAACTCGAAGCCACCCAGTTCTCCACCACCACCAAGCTCACCGGTGTTGTGCGCTTTGTGGCCGGTGACGCTTACCGCGGCACGGGCTACGCCACCTTCGGCCAGGCCAAGGGCCTGACGGATGCCGCAGTTCTTTACGGCCAACGGGCCTATGACGGTTCCACCGGTGGTTTCCAAGACCGTTCGGTGAACAAGATCAGCGACCCCCTCAGCCAGGGTGAGGCTTACTACTACTACCGCGCTGGCGGTAACGGTGCCACCGCCACCGGCACCACCTATCAGCCCACCAAGACGTTCGCCGCTGAAGCCCGTCAGCTGGCATTCAGCACTAGCTGGAACGGCTTCACCCCCACCAGCGCCGCTGCTGGCACTGCCACCAACGCCTTCGGCGCTGCTGCCTCTGTGATGTCGGGTGCTGGCACCGGCTCCCAATTGCTGGTGAGCACCACCATCCCTGGCACCAACATCGCCAACCCGCTCAACGGCAATGTCGTGGGCAGCACTGGCATCGCCGTGCCCTACGTGGCCAACCGCGAGCGCCTCTCCATCTACAACAAGGATGGCTTCTCCACCGCCGTGAAGCTGCCCACCAGCTCCACCGTTCTGGCTCCCGCCACCGCCAACGCCACCCTGCAGAACCTGCTGCCCAACAGCAGCACCGTGTTGCCCCTCACCGGCAACGAAATCCTGCTGAACGACCGTTACGGCAACACCAGCAGCCTGCGGGTGCAAACCAGCGGCTCCGGTAGCAGCAACTACGCTGACGCCAAGATCCTGCTGGACCGCAAGGACACCCAGGCCCTGGTGCAACTGGCCAACGAAGCCCGTCGCGCTAAGACCTACACCTACACCAACAGCGCTGGTGTGGCCGTTACCAAGCTGGCCGGTCTCTATGACCCCATCGCCATCGATTCCACCGCTAGCCGCAACTACACCGGTGTGATCAACAGCGCCGGTGCTGCTTCCGCCAGCTTCGGTGCCGTTGGTAAGGGTCTTGTGGTCACCCCCGGTGGCTATGTAACTAACCCCACCGTTTACAACAACGTCATCAACTACCTGGTGGCGGAATACGGCTCCCTGAGCGAAACTCAGCGTGAGTATGGCTTCGTTAAGAAGTCGGCCAACAAGTTCGTCCGTAACTTGGCCGCCTACACCACCAACAAGAACTACGTTGCGGACAAGAACGCCTTCACGTTCTCCCACGACGCCTATCTGAACTTCGACACGAGCTTCACCGGTAAGGATCAACTCCAATTCCGGATTCGTGCCAACAACACCTACAGCTTCGCTGCCCGCGCCGCTGATCCCGCCGCTGCCCTGGCCTACGACGGCGCCACCACCGAATGGCCCAACGCAGCCAAGACCGGCCTGTACATCGACAAGCTGTTCTACCGCTTCCCGATCAGCAACTACGCCGTTGCTGCCGTTGGTACCCGTCTACCCCAAGACGCCGTGCTGCCCTCCCGCGGCACCTACTACACCAAGGACGCCCTGCTTGAGTTCTTCAACAGCTCCGCTGGTGTGTTCCCCTCCTTCACCGGTACCGGTGTTGGTTTGAGCCTGGGCAACCTGGGTGAGAAGGGCTTCGGCATGAAGGGCCTGAGCTTCGGTATCGCCTACCTGGCTAACGAAAGTGATGCTGTCGCCCCTGACGCCAGCAACACCATGACCCAGGGCTGGTTCGGCGAAGACACCCGCTTCCGTCTGCCTGTCCAACTTGCTTGGCAGTCCAACGACAAGAAGTGGTTGTTCACCGCCAACTACGCCTATGAGCGTGGCAACAACTCCATGGGCCAAGTGGGTACTCAGCTTGCGCTGACCCCCTTCATGTACGCCAGCCTCAATGATTCCAACCAGTTTGGTTTCACCCTGGCTTGGCAAGCTGCCAAGGACTTCAGCATCACCGGTGCCTACGGCCACGCCTCCGTTCAAGCTCGCTACGACAGCAGCGTGCTTGGCGTGAAGCAAGCTGATGCCGGCGATTCCGCTGTGATGAACAGCTGGATGGTTGCTTTGAACTTCAAGAACGTGTTCCTGAAGGGCAACAGCGCTGGTGTGGCCATCGGTGGCGTACCTTCCGTGATCTCCAACCAATCCGGTTGGAACAAGGATGGTGGCGCCCCCACCGCCGTGGAAACCTGGTACCAGTTCCAGGTCACCGACAACATCAGCATCACCCCTGGTGTGTTCTACATCTCCGGCAGCTCCAACTCCGATGGCATCGGCGGTGGCGATGTTTGGGGTGGCGTGGTCAAGACCCAGTTCAACTTCTGATCTGGTTCCGATCACCCGTTTCTTTCACTCCTTCACACAACTCTCACTCACACACTCAACCAAGCCCCTCCTTTTGGAGGGGCTTTTTTTTTGCCCTTTCCCCTGGTTTTGGTCTGCTGTTCCCCATCAACCCTGCTGCGCAACCATGGCAGCCCCAAAAATGCGCGAATCTGCAGCAATGCTGGGCAAATACCTTTTGGGATCGCATCGCAAGAAGCAAATTCTGCGTGGTTTTGTCTTTGTTGCGGTATGCGGTTTGCCCATGGCCTTGCTGCCCCCAGTCGGGGCGACGGAACTACCGGCTTCGATCAAGCAGCTCTCTGATTTGCAGCCCAGCGACTGGGCCTATCAGGCCCTCTGGCAACTGGTGGAGCGCCATGGCTGTGTTGCGGGCCAACCCCTAGGGAGCTTCCTTGGCCAGCGGGCGCTCAGCCGCTACGAAGCGGCGGCCTTGCTGAATCGTTGTTTTGAGCGGGTAACGGAAATCAGCCCCGCCAGCCGCCAGTTGATCGCTGAATTTGCCCCAGAGCGGGCCTTGCTGCAGGGCCAATTGCTGGGCCTTGATGCCCGCCTGGGGGAACTGGAGGCCAGCCAGTTTTCCACTAGCTCCAAGTTGAGTGGCAGCGTGCGCTACGTCATGGGGGATGCCTACCGGGGGCCGGGTTTGGCCAATTTTGGCCAGGGTTCTGCGCTGTTGGCGGCGGCACGGCTCTATGGCCAGCGGGCCTACGACGGCTCAAGCGCTGCTGTTCAGCAGCGTGCCACCAATAGGATCCCTGATCCGCTCAGCCAGGGGGAGGCCTTTGCCTATTACCGCCCCACGGCTGGCCCAGCCCTGGCGAGGCAACTGGCCTTCAGCAGCAGTTGGGCCGCCTTTTCCCCCGATCGCACTGGCAGTGAGCCGCCCCCGGCGACCAGCTTGCCCCCCAGTGATTCCAATGGTTTCTATGGCGGTAACAGCGCTCAGATAGTTGGAGCCGCTAATAATGGCGCCCTATTGCTGCCCGGGCTGGGCTCCGTTGTTGGCCCGGCTCTGGTGCCGTTGCTGCGGGTATCTGTATTTGCTCCCAGTGGATTTTACGCTGCTTTTAGTGCTGTTACCCCAGGTATACCCACTGGCACCCTTGGCTTCCTAAAGCCAGGCGCTAATACTTTTGTGCCTCTGCAAGGGGATGATCTAGCCCTTAAAGATCGATATTTTCGTACCAGCAGCCTGCGGCTGCGTTCCTCGGGATCATTCAGCGATGATTTCAGTGATTTTAAGATATTGCTGGATCGCCAAGACATGCAGGCCCTGGTGCAACTGGCAAATAATGCCCGGCGTGTTAAGGGCTATAGCTATGTGAAGGGCGGCTCGGGTTTTGATCCCATTGGCGGCATTGCGGTGCTTAAGCCGGTGGGAGTGGCTGATCCGATGAGTATTTCCGAAAGTTCTAGCCGTATTTACACTAGCGCTTGCAATCAGGTTGGCGCCTGTGGCAGCAGCACCGCCCTGGCGGCGGGCAACCTCAGTGGCAATGGCACGGCCCTGGTGGTGGCCCCCGGCGGCCTGGTAACCAATGGCAACAGCTACGACAGCCTGATTAATTATCTGTTGGCTGAATATGGTTCGCTCTCTGAATCGCAACGGCGGGTGGGTTATGTGCAGCAGGCAGCAACAAAGTTCATTCGCAATCTGGCTGCCTACACCAATAATCTGAATGGCATCGCTGATCGCAATGCCTTTACCTTCTCCCATGATGCCTCCTTAAATTTTGGCACTAGTTTTTCAGGTAAGGATGAATTGGGTCTGCGTCTGCGCACTAATAGCACCTATGCTTTCTCTGCTCGGGTGGCCACCCCTGCTGCCGGTTTGAGCTATGACGGGGCAGTGGTGGACTGGCCTAATAACGCCACCCAGCATAGTTTTGTGGATAAACTTTACTACCGATTGCCGTTTGTGGCGGGTGGCACTGATTTTGTGGTGGCCGCTGGCACTCGTCTCGGCCAGGATGCAGTGCTGCCTTCCCGGGGCACCTATTACACAAAAGATGCGTTGTTGAATTTCTTCAACAGCTCCGCTGGTGTATTCCCCTCCTATACCGGCACTGGTTTTGGGCTGAGTGTGGGGGAACTGGGGGGCAAGGGTTTTGGCCTCAAGGGTTTGAGTTTCGGAATTGCCTATCTGGCCAGCGAAGCCGATGCCGTTGCCCCGGATGCCAGCAACAGCATCAGCCAAGGTTGGTTTGGTAGCAATACCCGTTTCCGCCTACCTGTGCAGCTTGCTTGGCAATCTGTGGATCGGCGCTGGTTATTTAGTGCCAACTATGCCCATGAACGGGGCGATAACTCGATGGCCCAGGCGGGCACCCAGTTGGCTCTCACGCCATTTTTATATGCCAGTTTGAATGAGTCTGATCAGCTTGGTTTCAGCCTCGCCTATCAATGGAGCGACGATTTCAGCTTAACCGCTGCCTATGGCCATGCCAGCGTGCAGGCCCGCTATGACAACAGTGTCTTGGGCGTGTCCATGGCCAAGGCTGGGGATGCCGCTGTGATGAACAGCTGGATGCTGGCTTTGAACTTCAAGAATCTCTTTTTGAAGGGCAATAGCGCTGGTCTTGCCATCGGTGGGGTGCCCTCCCTGGTGCTTAACCAATCGGGCTGGAACCGCGATGGGGGCATGCCCACCGCCCTGGAAAGCTGGTATCAGTTTCAGCTCAGCGATAACGTGAGCCTTAGCCCAGGGGTGTTTTATATCTCAGGGGTAAGTAACTCCGATGGCATCGGTGGGGGCGATATTTGGGGTGGGGTGCTTAAAACCCAGTTCAATTTCTGAGGGCCTGTGGATCCGCTCAGCTTTGCCCAGCAACAGTGTCGCCTCGGCCGGGCCGCCGCGGCGGAGGCGACACTGTTGGCTCAGTTTTCCCAGCAGCCCCAGCCCCCCTCGGCCTCCTTTGGCCTAGCCCTGGCCCTCTGCAACCTGGAGCAAGACCAGCTGGAGCGGGCCGAGGCTTGCCTGGGGCGGGTGGCCGCAGACCATGGCGATAGCCCCGCCCTGCTGAGCTTGGCGATTGCCTGTGGCCGCCGCCGCGGCGAGGGGCCCTGCCTGGCGCAGTTCCAGGGGCGGCTGCAGCCGTTTCTGCACCAGGAGGGGCCGGCCCTTGAATACCTGCAGCTGCTCCAGGAGGCCCTGGCGCTGGGGCCCGTGCTGGCCTGGGCCGAGACCTTGTTGCAACGGTTCCCCCATTCCGCCGCCGTGGTTGAGGCGCTGCGGAGCTTGGCTTGGCAGTTGGCGGATCGAGCCCTGCTGGAGGCCGTTGCTGCCACTGCCAGCCCTCATGCCAGCGTCACCGCTAGCACCACTGCTAGCGCCGCAGAAGATCCTGCCGCCCTGCTCTGGGCTGCCCGGCTGCAACTGCTTGGGGGTGCTGCTGGGCAGGCCCTGGCCCAATTACGGGCCTGCTTGGCGGATGCCAGCGCCGCACCAGCCCTGCGCTTTCAAGCCCTGCAGACCCTGGCCCAATCCCTGCCGGCCCCAGAGCTGTTGCCCCTGCTAAATAGCCATCGATCGCTATACAGCAACTCCCCGGATTGGGCCTGGAGCATTGGCCGCCAATACCTGGCCGCCGGCGCCTGGGCCCAGGGTTGGCCCCTCTACGAACAGCGCTACGCCAGCAGCGACCGGGCCCAGATCCTGCCGCCGGGTTTTCCCCTGCGCGGTTTGGAGCAGTTGCAGCAGCCAAGGGCCCTAGAAAATCGCCATGTGCTGCTCTATGGCGAGCAAGGCATCGGCGATATGTTGATGTTTGGCTCGCTGCTGCCGGAGCTGTTGGCCGAGGCCGCCTCGGTGCGGCTGTTGCTGCCGCCGCGGCTGGTGGAGTTGTTTCAGTCCTCCTTCCCCACCGCCCTGGTGGCCAGCAGCTTTGACGGCCCCGAGCTGGAACAGGTGCAGCTGGCCTTCAGCCTTGGCAGCCTCGGGGGGGTGTATCGCCCCCGGGCCAGCGCCTTCCAGGGGCGGGGGCCCCACCTGCGGCTGGAGCCGAGCGCCCTGCTGGCCTGGCGCCAGCGGCTCGCGGGCCTGGGGCCGGGGGCGAGGATCGGCATCGCCTGGCGGGGGGGCGGCAGCCTCGGCAGCCGGGTGCAGCGGTCCCTGGAGCTGGAACAGCTGCTGCCGATCTTGCAACTGCCTGGGGTGCAGTGGCTGAACCTGCAATACGGCCTTGATCCCGCCGAGCTGGAGCAGTTCGAACGCCGCCATGGCATTCGCCTCCATCATTTCGAAGGGGTCGGCGAAAACCTCACGGCCACGGCGGCGCTCACGGCGGCCCTGGATTTGGTGATCACGGTGCAACAAACGGCCTTGCACATCGCCGCTGGCCTGGGGGTGCCGGCCTGGGTGCTGGTGCCGGCGCTGGCGGAGTGGCGCTATGGCCTGGAGGGGCCGTCGATGCCCTGGTATCAATCCGTGGAATTGTTCCGCCAGCAGGAGCGGGGGGTGTGGCAGTCGGTGATTGAGGCCATGGCCGAACGGCTTGGGGTCTGGCTGGTTGGTCACAATGGGGCGATTAATTTCTCCGGCCCTTGGCCTGAACCCGATTCCGATGGCGATCGCCCCTGATATCACTGCCCTGGTGGGCCACACACCGCTGGTGCGGCTCAATCGTTTGCCCCAGTCGGAGGGCTGTGGCGCTGAAATCGTGGCGAAACTGGAAAGTTTCAATCCCACCGCTTCTGTAAAAGACCGGATCGGCGTTTCGATGATTTCGGCTGCGGCGGCGGCGGGCCAGATCAGCCCAGGCCGCACGGTGCTGGTGGAACCCACCAGCGGCAACACCGGCATTGCCCTGGCGATGGTGGCCGCCGCCCGCGGCTATCAGCTGATCCTCACCATGCCGGAAACGATGAGCCAGGAGCGCCGCGCCATGTTGCGGGCCTATGGCGCCCAGTTGGAACTCACCCCCGGCAGCGAAGGCATGAAGGGGGCGATCAGCCGCGCCCACCAGCTGGTGGAGGAACTCCCCAACGCTTACCTGCTGCAGCAGTTTGCCAACCCCTCCAACCCGGCGATCCACGCCCAAACCACCGCCGAGGAGCTCTGGGCCGACACCGACGGCCGCATTGATGCCCTGGTGGCTGGCGTGGGCACCGGCGGCACGATCACCGGTTGTGCCCAGGTGCTTAAGCAACGCAAGCCCAGTTTCCAGGCCTTTGCCGTGGAACCCAGCGGCAGTCCGGTGCTCAGCGGTGGCTGCGCTGGCCCCCACCGCATCCAGGGCATCGGCGCCGGGTTTGTGCCAGATAACTACCAGGCTTCTTTGATTGATGAGGTGCTGCAGGTCACTGACGCGGAGGCGATGGCCATGGGCCGCCGCCTCGCCCGGGAGGAGGGCCTGCTCAGTGGCGTTAGCAGTGGCGCCACCATGGTGGCCGCCCTGCGCCTGGGCCAGCGGCCGGCCCTGGCCGGCAAGTTGATTGTGGTGGTGCTGGCCAGCTTTGGCGAGCGCTACCTCAGCACACCAATGTTTACCGACGCCCTGCCGTGACCAGGGCAGATCCCTATCGGGTGCTCGGGGTGAGCCGGGGGGCAACGACGGCGGAAATCAAGGCGGCCCACCGAGCCCTGGTGAAACAGCACCACCCCGATGCGGGCGCTGGGGATGGCACCTGGATCATTGCCCTCAATGCCGCCTGGGAGCTGCTGCGCGACCAGGAGGCCCGCCAGCGCTACGACAACTGCACCCAGGGGGGCAATGGCCCAGCGGCAGCCCCTGGCCGCCGCCGTCGCCGGGCCGTGGATGCCGATGCCGCCCTGGATCTTTGGCTGCAGCAGGTTTATGCCCCGGTGGACCGGCTCCTGGGCCAGGTGCTGGATCCCTTTGCCCTACAGCTGCAGGAGCTGTCGGCGGATCCCTATGACGACGAGTTGATGGCGGTGTTCTGCGCCTATCTGGAGCGCAGCGGCGCCCAGCTGGACCGGGCGGAAACCCTGTTCCGTTCCCTCCCCTGTCCGGCCAGTGCCCGCGGTTTTGGCCTCAGCCTCTACCACTGCCTCAGTGGCGTGCAGGATGCCTTTGCTGAACTGGAGCGGTACACCGCCGGCTATGTGGATAGCTACCTGCACGACGGCGGCGAAATGATCCTGGAGGCGCGGCAACGGCGCCAGCGCCTCCAGGCTCAGTTGCCTACGTAGGCCTCCAGTTGGTCGAGCCGCAGCCACACATCGGGCACCGGCTGGCGGAAGCGCAGTTGGGCGTAGTCCCCTTGGATCACCAGAATTTCGCCGGGGCCCTCCAGCAGATAGGCCGGTGGTTCTGGGGCGCTGGCCTTGGCTTCAAGGCTGTTTAGGTAGGACTGGCGATTCACACGCACCAGGGCGCCTTTTTTGGGGATGTCGTTTTGGGTGTCGGCCATGGCGCTGGCGGTGGCTGCTGTCAGGCAGGCTAGGGGCAGCCTTGACCCTGTTTATGTCTCCAGGACTGGCGATCTTTCTGGCGGTGTTTGGGGGTCTGTTGATCACCTCCGCCTATCTAGATCGCATGGCCGCCCGCACCCGGGTGCCAGGGGTGTTGCTGGTGTTGCTGCTCGGTTTGCTCACCGATAACAACCTCAGTGCCCTGCCGGGGGAGGCGCCACCGCTGCTCGACCTAGAGCGGGCCGATCAGTTGGCCCAGGTGGCGGTGGCCGTGGTGCTGTTCCACGGGGGGCTCACCACCAATTGGCAGGCGATGCGTTCCGTGGTTCGCCCGGGTTTGCGGCTGGCCACCGTGGGTTCCTTGCTCACGGCTTTGATGTTGATGCTGACGATCCTTGTGCTGGAGCGGATTTTCCCCGCTTGGTCCATCCAGGGACTGCCAGTGGCCCTGTTTGTGGGCGCCATGGTGTGCAGCACCGATGCCTCCGCGGTGATGGCGGTGCTGCGGCCCCTCTCCGGTCATCTGCCCCAGCGCTTGCTGGATCTGATCGAATGTGAATCTGCCTTTAATGACCCGATGGCGGTGGTGCTGGCGGGGGTGGCCCTGGCCATGGTCACGGGCACCGATGCCGATGGTGTCACGGTGATGAGTGTGGTGGTGCGCCAGTTTCTGCTGGGCGCCTTGATGGGCTTCATGGGGGGCACCTTTGGGGCGCAACTGCTGGAGCGGCACTCGCTCAAGGAGTTGCAGTCAGGCCAGGCGGTGATCTGTTTGGCGGTGCTGCTGGTGTTGCTGGGGGGCACCACCCTGCTGGGGGGCAGTGGCCTGCTGGCGGCCTACATCGGTGGCCTGGTGATTGGCAACCACGACCAGGTGGAGCGCCAGGAATTGGAGGATGGCCATGAGGTGTTCATGAAGCTGGCGGAGCTGTTGCTCTTTCTCTGTATGGGTTTGGTGGTGGATCCGGAGGCGGTGCTGCGGATGCTGCCCTGGATCCTGCTGTTGTTTGTGGCCATGCAGATCGTCCGTTTGCTAACGGTGCCGCCGCTGCTGGCGGGTAGTTGCAGTCGGGCGGAGAAGTTCTTTGTCAGTTTCTGTGGCCTGCGGGGGGCCGTGCCGATTGCCCTGGCGATTCAGGCTGCTGCCCAAAGCAAGGGGGCAGATTCATGGGGGCAATACATGCCGCCCCTGGCCCTGGGGGTGGTACTTATGGGCTTACTTGTGCAGGGTTTTGGCCTGGTGCCGCTGGCCCAGCGGCTGGGTTTAGCGTCCGCGGATGCCGCCTGAGGAGCCCATGCGCCTGTTGCTGATCGGTTGCACTGGATTGGTGGGGCGAGAACTGGTGCCCAGCCTGCAGGCGGCGGGCCATCAGTTGACGCTCGTGAGTCGCGGTGCTGCCCCAGCGGCGGGATTTGCCGGGGTGGCGGCCTCAGCCTTGGGCTGGATCCGTTGCAATCCGGCGGCAGCCGAGAGCTGGCAGCCAGGTTCGCCCCTGGCTACGGCCCTGGCTGCCGCCACTGGCGTGGTCAACCTGGCCGGGGAGCCCATTGCAGAGCAGCGCTGGACCGCCGCCCACCGCCAGCTCCTGCGCACCAGCCGCATCGACACCACCCGCCATTTGGTGGCCGCAATCGGCGCCGCCGCTACCCCGCCCCAGGTGTTGGTGAATGGTTCAGCGGTGGGCTTTTACGGCAACTGCAGCGAGGCCCGCTTCACGGAGGCCAGCCCCGGGGCCAATGATTTTCTCGGCCAGCTCTGTCAAGACTGGGAAGCGGCGGCGGCGGCGCTGCCAGCCAGTTGTCGGTTGGTGCTGGTGCGCACCGGCATCGTGCTCGCCCCTGGGGGCGGGGCCCTCGGCAAGATGTTGCCGATTTTCCGGGCCGGCTTTGGTGGGCCGGTGGGTTCTGGCCGCCAGTGGATGAGCTGGATTCACCGCACGGACCTCTGTGCCCTGATTGCGGCGGCGCTTCAAGATCCGGCCTATGGCGGCATCTACAACGCCACTGCCCCCCAGCCCGTAACGATGGCCGCCTTTAGCCAGGCCCTTGGCCGTGTGTTGGGGCGCCCCAGCCTGCTGCCGGTGCCGGGCCCGCTGCTGCAATTGCTGTTGGGGGATGGCGCCTCGGTGGTGCTCGAGGGCCAGCGGGTGCTGCCCGAGCACCTGCAGCAGCAGGGCTTCAGCTTTCGTTATCCCGAGCTGGCCGCGGCCCTCGCCGCTGCCACCAGCCGAGTAGCCCGCTAACCAGGGCGGCGGCCATCAGCAGGCCGATCGCCGGGGTGAACAGCGGTTCCCAGAGCCGTTGGAACAGGGCTAAGGGGGCATGCAGCTGGCGGGCCTCCAGCCCAACCGCTGCCACAAACCAGAGGGCCCCCAGGATCACCAGAAACACATTGGCCACCAGCAAGCGGTCTAGCCAGGTTTTGATTTGGCTGCTGAGGCTGGGGGGAGAGGCTGCGTTCATGGCCACTGCTTTTTAGAGGGCTGCTTGCTAGGGGTCTGCTTGCCAGGGTGCTGCTTACTAGGGGTCTGCTTGCCAGGGTTCTGCTGGTTGGGGCCCAGTGCCCCCATGATCGCCTCAGCCAGGCGGGCGGTGCCCCCGGCGGTGCCCAGGCGCCGTTCGCCCTCCTGACGCCAGAGCTGCCGTTGCCGCTGCCACTGCTGGGGCTCGCTGGGCGCCATTAACGACAGCAATAGGTCGGCGGAGGCCCGCAGGGTTTCTGGGGCGCCGGCGGGCCCCGGGGCGCAAAACAGCGCAGGCCCTAACAGCCGCCGTTGGGCTTCGGCAAACCCTTCGGTGAATTGGGGGCCATGGCCCGCCAGCTGCAGCACCGGTTTGCCCAGCCCCACCGCCTGTTCCGTGGCGGTGCCCGCCATCGAAACCAGCACCTGGCTGCTGGCCAAGAGTTGGCTGAATTGGCCCCAGCAGAGTTCTAGTTGCAGGCCAGCTTTTTCAATCCGTACGCTCCGTACGGTTTTGAAAAAGGCCGGGCGCGAATACTTTTGTTCGCCATCTCCATCTCTATCTCCATCGCCATCTTCACCTTCATCTCCATCTCCATTTCGATTTCGATCTCCACCTCCCCCATCCGCAGATCCAGAACCTGACCCCGACCCGGATCCAGATCCAGATCCAGATCCACCATTCGTATTCGCATCTGTAGATCCATCACCAACCGCCTGCCAGCCCTGTTCTTGAGCCAGTGCCCACAGGGCTTCGGCGCTGAGATCCCGCACCAGGGCTGCCCGCATTTGCCATTGGCTCGCCTGGGGCGGCAACTGTTCGAGCAGCTGCAGCATCAGTTTGAGATTTTCCAGGGCTTCCGGCAGGCGACTGCCCGGCAGCAGGGCGAGGCTGGCGCACCCCATTGCTGGCTCGGCGACTGACTCCGCTGCTAATTCCACGGCTGTTTGCTCAGCTGGGCCGCCCCTGAGCAGCTGTTCCATGAAGGGGTTGCCGAGAAACTGCACCGGTCGCCCCAGCTGTTCAGTGAGGTCGCTGGCGCTGAGGGCATCGCGGCTGAACACCGCCCGAAAGCGGCGGCTGGCCAGGCAGGCCCCACAGGGCCAGGGCAGCCGCAGTCGACCTTCGTAATGGCTGGAGTAGGCCACCAGGTAGGTGACCACCGGTTTGCCACTGAGCCAGGCCAGCAGCACCGGGATCACGTCGCCCACCACCACCAGGCCATCGGCCCGTCGGGCCTCCCGCCAGAAGCGCAGGCTGCGGCGCAGCAGATAGAGCACCTGGCCCTGCAGCAGTTCGGCCATGCGACCGGCAAAGCTCGTGTAGCCAAGGCCGCCGGTGCTGTAGTTGCGGGTGCGACCGAGCACGGGGATCGCCGCCCCCCGATAGGCCTCGCCTTCCCCCACCAGCGGTACGGCGGCCACTGCGACCCCGCGCTTTTGCAATTCCTGGGCCAACAGTGCCCCGCTGAGGTCTTCCCCGTGGCCGTTGCTCACCAGCAGCAGCCGCATCTCAATCGGCCAGCCAGGCTTTTACTTTTTCAAGGGCGGGCCAGCCGGGACGCCGTTGCAGGCCATCGGCGATTGAAGTGTTCAGCTCCTTGGCCATTTCAGGCGAGAGGGCCATCACCCGCCGCACCAGGTCGATGTGTTCCCGCACCCCCTTGGCGCCGGTTTCCAGCAGGGCCAGCGACAGGTTGATTCGTGCTTGGGGGTCCTGGGGGTTGAGTTTCACGGCATAACGGGCGGAGCGCAGCGCCTCCTCCGGTTTGTCGCAGAGCAACTGCAGCCAGGAGAGGCAGGTCCAGCCCGCCGACTGTTTAGGGGCCTGCTGGGTGAAGGCCTCAAAATCGGCCAGCAGCTCCTGGGGGGCTTCACCGGCCTGGTAACGCTGGAGGGCCTGGCTGAATAGGCCTTCGGCGCTGCTGGGATCCTGCTGGGTGGTCATTGCTGAAGATTTCAGACCTTCAGGTTCCCATGCAGGCGGTGGTCCCGGTGCTCCAGGGGCGCGGCCCAGTTGCCCAGGCTCAAACCGAAAAGGAGCTGCCGCAACCACAGGTCTGGGTGGCGTTGGGGTTGCTGAAATTGAAACCACCACCGATCAGGGCACTGCTGAAGTCCAGCTGCATGCCATAGATGTAGAGCAGGCTTTTCGGATCGCTCACCACCTGGAAGCTGGAGCCATCGGCCAGTTGATAGGTGTAGGTCTCGTCATCGGCGGCGATCTCGGCCCGATCGATGAAGTCCATCGTGTAACTCATGCCGCTGCAGCCGCCGGAACGCACCCCCACCCGCAGCAGAAAGTTTTCGCCCTGTTGCTGCCGCAGCTTTGCCAGCTGGGCCATGGCCGGTTCGGTGATCTGGATGCCCTTGCCATCCACGGCCACGGTTGGTGCTGCGACTGGGGTGCTACTGGTCATGGTTAAGGGTGGTAGGAGCTTTGCTGCATTCACTCTATGGAGACTGCCAATCCCGCCGCTGTAGCAGCAGCATCCATAGAGTCTGGGCTGCTGCTGGGTGCCGGTGCGGGTTGCGATCGTGGGGGCAGGATTGGCGGGGCTTTCCGCCGCGGTGGATCTCTGCGACGCCGGCCACCAGGTGGACATCTACGACGGCCGTCCCTTTGTGGGCGGCAAGGTGGGCAGCTGGGAAGACGCTGACGGCAACCACATCGAGATGGGCCTGCACGTTTTTTTCTTCAATTACACCAACCTGTTTGCGCTGATGCGCAAGGTGGGGGCCTTTGAGAACCTGCTGCCCAAAGACCACACCCATCTGTTTGTGAATAAGGGGGGCGACCTGCGGGCCCTCGATTTCCGCTTTGGCCTCGGCGCCCCCTTCAATGGCCTCAAGGCCTTTTTCACCACCCCCCAGCTCGACTGGATCGACAAGCTGCGCAACGCCCTGGCCCTGGGCACCAGCCCGATCGTGCGGGGCCTGGTGGACTACGAGGGGGCGATGGCGGTGATCCGGGCGCTGGATCGGATCAGCTTCCAGCAGTGGTTCCTGGGCCATGGCGGCAGCGCTAAGAGCATTGAACGGCTCTGGAATCCGATTGCCTATGCCCTCGGTTTCATCGATTGCGAGGCGATGTCTGCCCGCTGCATGCTCACGATCTTTTTGATGTTTGCCACCCGCACGGAGGCCTCAAAGCTCAACCTGCTCAAGGGTTCCCCCCAGCGCTGGTTGCATCAGCCGATTCTCGATTACATCGAAAGCCGCGGCGCCCGACTACACCTGCGCCAGCGGGTCACTGAAGTGCACTACGAAAACCAGCCCGGCGGCGAGGGCCGCGTAACCGGGCTGAGCCTGGCCACCCCGGAGGGGGAGCAGCGGCTTGAGGCTGATGTTTACCTGGCCGCTTGCGATGTGCCGGGCATCCAGCGGCTGTTGCCCCCGGCCTGGCGCCAGCACCGTCAGTTTGACGACATCTACAAACTTGAGGCGGTGCCCGTGGCCACGGTGCAGCTGCGCTACGACGGCTGGGTGACCGAACTGGGCGACAGCTCTGCAGCTGCTGCGGCCCGCGCTGATCTGGCCCGACCCGCCGGTCTCAACAATTTGCTCTACACCGCCGACGCAGATTTCAGCTGCTTTGCTGATCTGGCCCTGGCCAGCCCCGCCGACTACCGCCGCGAGGGCCTCGGTTCCCTGCTCCAGTGCGTGCTCACCCCCGGCGACCCCTGGATTCCCCGCAAGCTGGAGGAGATCGTTGCCCACACCGATGCCCAGGTGCGCCAGTTGTTCCCTTCGGCGGCTGGACTCCAGTTGGTTTGGAGCAATGTGGTGAAGTTGGCCCAATCGCTTTACCGCGAGGCGCCGGGGATGGAGCCCTTCCGGCCGGAGCAGCGCACACCGATCACCAACTTCTTCCTGGCCGGCAGCTACACCCGCCAGGACTACATCGATTCGATGGAGGGGGCCACCATGAGCGGAAGGCTGGCGGCCAGTGCGATCCTGGAAGCAGTAGGGGGCTGAGATGGGGCGGTGGTTAGAACACAGCGTGGTCGCCGAGATCGCTGCCCCCCTGGAGCTGGTGTGGGCGGTGTGGATAGATCTGGAGGCAATGCCCCTCTGGATGCGTTGGATTGAATCGGTGGTGACCCTTGATGATCCCGACCTCACCGAATGGACCCTGGCGGCCCAGGGTTTCCGCTTCCAGTGGAAGGCCCGCATCAGCCAGAGAGTGGAAGGCCAGCAATTGCATTGGGAGTCGGTGGGGGGCTTGCCCACCAAGGGGGCGGTGCGTTTTTACCCCGAAGGCCCCAACCGCACGGCGGTGAAATTGACCGTGAGCTATGAGCTGCCCGGGATATTGGCGCCGTTGATGGATTCGGCAATGCTCGGCGGCTTGGTGAGCAAAGAACTGCAGGCCAATCTCGATCGCTTTAAAGACCTGGTGGAAGAGCGGGCTGCGGCTCGATAGGGTGCGGCCAGAGCTGGTCTGCCTCGTTCGTGAATCTGGTGTGTGGCCCTGGGGTCCGTGGCTCAGTTTTCTGCCTGAGCTTGGCCCTGCCGCTGGCGGGCCTGCTAACGGCCTGCGGCTCTAACACTTCCCAACTGTCCCCACCCTTGCCCCGCCCGCGCCTGGTAAAGCCAGCGCCGCTGGCCCCAGCCCCCCTGGTGGCCGGTTTCACGCCCCTGCCCAGCCCTGAGGCGGTGTTGGCGGCCCTGCCCAAGGGCCGAGTGGATCCCTTCGCCGCCCCCCCGGCGCCGGCCACCGCCACCGCTGCGGCTGCTAAGCCCAGTGCTCCGCCGGCCCTGCGGCTCACCGGTGTGGTGCTCAGCAATGGCATGGCCCAGGCTTTTGTGGACTACGGCAACCAGTCGGGGCCGGTGGCGGTGGGGGAAAAGGGGGGAGGGTCGATTGCCTGGTTACCGGAGGGTTGGCGGGTGGCCGCCATTGATGTGCAGCAGGGGCAGTTGCTCTTGCAGGCTGACGACGGTCGGCGGGTGCCCTATCAGCTCTGAACCTGGCTTTGGCTCTGGAGCCAGGCGGCCACCAGGCCCCCCAGGTCGTGGGGTTGGGCCTCCGCCTGCACCCGCCCCAGCAGCTCCTGGCAAACCGCACTGGTTTGGGGGCCGATCGAAATCACCGCCACCGGCGCCAGCAGCTGCCGCCAGCGGGCGCCGAAATGGGCCTGCAGCAGTTGAACGCTGTGGCGCACGGTTTTGCCGCTGCTGAAACAGATCGCCCCCACCTCGCCGGCGGCTAGGGCCGCGGCGGTGGCCGCCGGCAAGGCCTCCGGACAACGGGATTCATAGGCGGCCACCTCCACCACCCGGGCGCCGGCTTCACCGAAGGCCTCCGCCAGCAGCGTGCGGCCGCCGCTTTGCACCCGGGGCAAGAGGATCCGCTGGCCCCAAACCCCCACCGGAAAGTGTTCCAGCAGGCTGTCGGCCACAAAATCTGGCGGCACGAAATCGGCCGGGGCCCCCAGCCCCTCCAGGCAGCGGGCGGTTTTACGGCCCACGGCGGCGATGCGCAGGCCCCTGGGCCGGGCGGCCAGGCTGCTGCCCCGCCGCTGCAGCCGTTGCTCTAAGGCCTGGGCGCCGTTGGCGCTGGAGATCACCAGCCAGTGGAAGCTGTCCAGTTCGGCCAGGGCATCGTCGAGGGGGCCCCATTCGTCTGGGGGGCCGATCACCAGGGCGGGCAGGTCGAGCACGGTGGCGCCTGCCGCCTCAAATAAGCGGCGTGCCTCCCCTAGCTGGGTTTCAGCCCGGGTGAGCACCAGCGTTTGCCCAGGGGCCATGGTCAGGCGGCGTCCAGTTTCACTAGTTCACCGGCCTTTTGGGCCAGGAGCTCGGCATCCTGGCGGCGCCCCTGTTCCAGCAGCAGGCCGATGGCGGTGAGGAAGCTGCCGCGGGCGGCGTCGATGTTGCCCCCCAGAAACTGGGCGGCGGCGAGATTTTGGTAGATCTCGGGATTGCGGGGGGCCAGCTGCAGCGCAGTTTCATAGGCCTCCAGGGCGCCAGCGATGTCGCCGCCCTTGCGCCGGATCAGGCCGAGGTTGTACCAGCCCAGCATCACTTCCGGCACCTGGCGGGTGGCGGCTTCCGTGAGGGCGGCGGCCTCCTCCAGCTTGTTTTGACGCAGCAGCAGGGCGCCAAGGTTGAGCCGGGCGGAGATATTGAGCCGCGGGGCTAGGGGCACCGCCAGGGCGGCCCGGTAGTGCTGTTCCGCCAGGGGTAGGTCGATCTGGCCATGGGCAATGGCCAGGTGCAGCAGCAGCTCGTAGCGCTCGGCATGGTCGTTGGCGCCGCACTGGGCCAGGCCCAGCTCCAGCAGCTCCACGGCCCGATCCAGCTGGCCGGCTTCGATTTCCAGGCCGGCCAGCTTGGCGCAGGCATAGGGATCGCCGGGGCGTTCCAGCAGCTCCGCCTCCATGGCCTGGCGCAGCCGTGCCGCCTTGTGACCTGAGATCAGCTGATCCGGTTGGTAACCGGTGTGCACCAGGGCCGGTACGGGGCAGTCCACCACCCGCCAATGGGCTTCCTGCTGCTGCAGGGCGATGACGCTGTCGTCGATCATTGAGTGATAGGCCCGGTTCCAGCGCAGGGCCGGGTGGCGTCGAAACAGGCGGCTCACCGAGGAATAGGGGGCCTGGGCGGCGCCCTCCTCGTAGCGCAGCAGGTTGATCACCAGCACATCGGGCTGGGCCATCAGCGCTAGGAGCGGCGCCTTGGCATCGGCCAGCAGAAACTCATCGGCATCCAGCACCAAAACCCAGTCCCCACTCACCAGCTCCAGGGCGCGGTTACGGGCCGGGGCAAAATCGCCGGGCCATTCCATCGTTTCCACCCGCGCCCCGGCCTCGCGGGCCAGGTCGATGGTGTTGTCGCTGGAGCCGGTGTCGAGCACCAGCAACTCATCGCAGAACCCCTCCACCGACTTCAGGCAGCGGCTGATCTGCGCCTCTTCGTTGCGCACGATCATCGAGAGGCTGAGCATGCCGACCAGGGTCAATAGGGCTTGAGGTTAGAAGCCTGGCCCGAAAGGGCTCAGTCTGTGAAGCCCCCCTCGTGGGGGTCGCTCCCGAGGCCGAGGCTTTGCAGCGCCAGGGCCTGGGCCGCCGGCAACTGGCCGGGGCTGTAGGCCGCCGGCAGGGTCTGGGGCAGCAGTGGCTGCAGTTCGGCCCAGAGGTAGGGGCTGCCGTACACCACCAGCCCCGCCAGGCGCCCGGCCTCCAGAAGGCTTTGCACCACGCTGGCCCAAGCCCCCCCGGCGCCGGCACTGCCGCGGAAGGGGTTGCCCCGCACAAACAGCTGCAGCAGCACCGGGCCCGGCGGCAGTGTTTCCAGGTTTAGGGGCTGGCTGCGGTCGTCGAGCACCAGGGCTTGGAAACCGGCGGCCTGGGGCCGCAACAGGGCCGGGGCCGCCAGGGGGAGGAAGCCGCAGCCGAGGCTGCTGTCGATGCGGATCAGGTTCACCCCTGATTCCTGCAAAACAGACCTGCCCTGCCGCTGCAAGCTGAGCTCCAGCAGTTCTTGGGCCAGGGCCCGGTGGGGGGCCTCCGCCTGGGCCAGTTGCTCTAGGGCCCCAGCGGCCTCGGCCGGGGGCGGCGTGCAGCGCCGTAGGGCCCGCTGGCGCCGTTCCAGGCTCTGCTCCAGCCGCTCCTGGGGCCAGCGGCCCTGCTGGAAGCCCTGCTCCAGGGCATCAAGGGCAGCAGCTACATCGGCGGGCATCAGGATCAGGTCGGCCCCTGCTTCAAAGGCCAGGGCGGCGGCTTCCCCGGCGCCGTAGTGGCCGGCAATCGCTTCCATCACCAGGGCATCGGTTACCACCAACCCCTGGAAGCCCAGGTCCTGGCGCAACAGCTGGCTCAGCACCGCCGCCGAGAGGGTGGCGGGTCGCTGGGGATCGAGGGCCGGCAGTTGTAGGTGGGCAGTCATCACTGAGGCCACCCCCGCGGCGATCGCCGCCCGGAAGGGCACAAACTCCACCGCCTCAAGTCGTTCGCGGCTGTGGGGCAGCAGCGGTAATTCCAGGTGGGAATCGCCGCTGCTGTCCCCATGGCCAGGGAAGTGTTTGGCGCAGCCCAGCACCCCCTGCTGCTGCAGCCCCTCCAGGAAGGCCGTGGCCAGGGCGGCGGCGGCGGCGGCCGTTTCCCCCCAGGCCCGCACGTTGATCACCGGGTTGGCCGGGTTGTTATTTACGTCGCACACGGGCGCCAGCACCCAGTTGAGCCCCAACAGCTGGGCCTCCCGGCCGGTGCAGGCCCCATAGGCCCGGGCCAGGGCCTCGGCCCGTTCTGGATCGCGGCGCCAGAGGGGATCGAGGGCGAGGGGGGGCACCAGCCAGCTGGCCCCTTCAAAGCGTTGGCCTACGCCCTCCTCCACATCGGCGCAGAGCAGCAAGCGTTGCTCGGCGCTGGGCCCGGCCCAGTGCTGCAGTTGGCGGCAACGCAGGGCCAGATCAGCGGCGCTGCCCCCCAGCAGGATTACGCCCCCCAGCCCCTCGGCCAACCAGCGCCGCAGCTCAGCGTTGCTGGCCTCCCAGCGGGGGTAACGCCGTTGGCTGTCGCTGGCGAAGCCACTGGCCCGCAGCACCAGCAGCTGGGCCAGTTGGCGCCGCAGGCTCATGGCAGGTCGTTGCCTTCCGGCACCGGGCCCCGCTCCTGGCGTTCCTGTTCGAGGTTGTTGAGCAATCCCAAGATCTCCACCCCCTTGGCGAGCCCCTTGTCGTGCTGAAAGATCAGTTCAGGGGTGCGCCGCATTTTCATGCGCCGGCTCAGTTCGCCGCGCAGGAAGGGGGCCGCCGAGCGCAGACCTTCCATGGCTAGGGCCTGGTCGGGTTCACTGCCGTAGATGCTTACAAACACCTTGCAGTGCTGCAGGTCACCAGCCACCACCACGTTGGTGATGCTCACCATGCCAAGGCTTACCCGCTCATCGCGCACGCCATTCACCAATAGGTCGCTCATCTCCCTGCGGATCAGAGAGGCCACCCGTTCCACCCGCCGTCCTTGGGCCATTACCTATGCCGCCGGCACTGGTGTCACCATCGCATGCAGCACCAGCGCCAGGCTGAGCACGCCACTCACCGCCGCCCCCACCAGGGCCACGGCGGTCACCGGGTTACGGGTCCGGGCCAGCAATGGTTCCAGCACCGATAGGGCCACCCCTAGCCCGAAAGCAACCAGGTAACGGGGGTAGCGGATCACATTGACGAAGAAGTCCCTCATCGTGTCTTCATCTGTGCTCGCTACTCTGCCGCCATATGGTCCCGTCTTGATCTGATGGAGCTTTTTCAGTTCCGCCATTCCGCCTTCTGCGAAAAGGTGCGGCTGGTGTTGGCCGCCAAGGCCGTTAGTTACGACGTAAACGAAGTGGTGCCGGGCCTTGGCCAGTGGGAGCTGTTCCGGCTCTCGGGCCAGCGCCAGGTGCCGCTGTTGCGGGATGGCAACGAGTTGATCGCTGATTCCAGCGCCATTGCCCTGTACCTGGAGGCCCGCTTCCCCGAACCGGCCCTGCTGCCCCCAGACCCCGCCCAACGGGCCCAGGTGCTGCTGCTGGAGGACTGGGCCGACACCGCCCTGGCCAGTGGTGCCCGCATGGCCCTGCTCCAGGGGGTTGCCGAAGATCCGCTCCTGCGGGCGGCCCTGTTGCCAGACGCCACCCCGGCGGTCCTGAGGAACCTGGTGGGGGCCGTACCCGCTGATCTACTCGGGGGAGTTAGTCAGTTTTTGCGGCCGGAACGGCAGCACTTGCTTGCTGCCCTTGAACAACTCACCAGCCTGTTGAGCGTTCAGCCGTACCTGGTGGGGGATCGCCCCAGCCTGGCGGACCTGGCGGTGGCGGCCCAGCTCTATCTGTTGAAGTTTCCGGCCGCGGCTGGCCTGGAGTTGGCGGCTAGGGGGGTGGCGGGCATCGCCGATCAAGCCCAATTTGAGCCGTTGTTTGCCTGGCGGGATGGGCTTTATCGCACGCTGCAGCGCCCGCTTCAGAGCTCTACGGGGCTCGGCTGATGTCTGATCCGCTGATCAGGGCCCTGGACCACTACGTGGTGCTGGATCCGGCCGGGGCGGAGCAGATCCTCACGGCGGCCGCCACCGAGGCCTGGTTGCTAACCCAGCTGCAACGGCTGCCGGCCCCGCCGGAGGATTTAGCTGCCCTCGCCAGCGACCAGGAGCGGGTGCAGCGACTGCTCAACACCGCCTGCGCCCTGGAGCTGGAGCCGGGGCTCACGGTGCAGTGGTTTGCGGTGCGGATCGAGCCTTGAGCAGCGGCGGCAGCCCCTCGAGAATCTGTGCCACCACTGTTTCGGGGCCGCCGCAGCCAGCGTTCACCTGGAGATCTGCCTGGCCATAGAGGGGGCGCCGTTCCTCTAGCAGTTGCGGCAACCGGTTCAGCAGCGGCCGCGGGGTGGGGTCCGCCTGCAGCCGGGCCAGCAGCAGCTCCTCCGCCACATCCAGCCAAATCACCACCCCCTGCTGCAGTTCGCCCCAGTTGGCGGTGGTGGTAACTACGCCGCCGCCGGTGGCCACCACGAGCGAATGCCACTGGGAGATCTGTTGCAGCACCTGGCGTTCTAGGGCGCGGAAGCCCGCCTCGCCATCGCGGCTAAAGATCTCTGGGATCGGGCAGCCCGCCGCCTGGCTGATCACCGCATCGGCATCGATAAAGCGATAGCCCAGGGCCGTGGCCAGGGCTGGTCCCACTGTGCTTTTGCCGCTGCCCATCATCCCCACCAGGTAGAGGTTGAGGCCCTGCAGCCGCTCAGCCAGGGACGGGACAGAATCCTTAGGATGCATGCGCTTTATCAGCCTTAACAGTGGCAGCACAGGTGATCGGGCATGCTGCCACGGCCCAACTTTCCCCCCACGGCAAAGGTCGCCCCTGTGTGATCACCCGCCGGGCCTGTTTCAGTGCCAGCCACCACTACTGGTTGCCGGAACTGTCTGCGGTGGAGAACCAGCGGCTTTTTGGTGCCTGCAGCATTGCCCCAGGCCACGGCCATAACTACGAACTAATTGTTTCGATGGGGGGGGGGCTCGATGGCGATGGCATGGTGCTCAACCTTTCCCAGGTGAAACATGCCATCCGCGAGCAGGTAACTGCCCAGCTGGATTTTCGCTGCCTCAATGGGGTGTGGCCGGAATTCGATCTGAATCGGCCGGAGGCCTGGTTGCCCACCACCGAGGCGCTGCTCCATGGGATCTGGCAGCGGCTGGCCCCCCAGCTGCCGCTCACCGCCCTGCGGCTCTACGAACAACCCACCCTCTGGGCCGATTACCTCGGCAATGCCATGGAAGCTTTCCTCACCGTTCGCAGTCATTTCTCCGCCGCCCATCGCCTGGCCCGGCCGGAATTGAGCCAGGCCGAAAACGAAGCGATCTACGGCAAATGTGCCCGCCCCCATGGCCATGGCCACAACTATTTCCTCGATGTGACCGTGCGCGGGGAGATCGATCGCCGCACCGGCATGGTCTGTGACTTGGCCGCCCTGCAGCAGGCGGTGTCAGACGAAGTGCTGGAACCCTTCGACCACAGCTTCCTGAACAAAGACGTGCCCTTTTTTGAAACCTGTGTGCCCACGGCGGAAAATATCGCCCTGCACATTGCCGACCGCCTCAAGGCTCCGGTGGCAGCCCTCGGGGCTGCCCTGCACAAGGTGCACCTGCAGGAAAGCCCGAATAATGCCGCTGAGGTTTATCTCGAACTGGCCCAGGTGTGAGCTGGCTGCGGCTGGTGTTGGCGGTGAGTCTTGACGGTCGGCTTGCCCCCCCCGCCGGTGGTGCCGCCCAGCTGGGGGGGCCGGCTGATCGGCGGGTGCTGGAGGAGGCCCTGGCCTGGGCCGATGCCTGCCTGCTGGGGGCCGGCACGCTGCGGGCCCATGGCAGCAGTTGCTTGATTCACGAACCCGACCTGCTGGCCCAGCGGCTGGCCCGCGGGGCTGCGGCCCAACCGCCGCTGCTGTTGGTGAGCCGCAGCGCTGCGCCCGCTGGCTTGGATCCCAGCTGGCCCTTCTGGTGTCAACCCTTTGAGCGCTGGTTGCTGGCCCCTGAAGCCGCCGCCGCCGGTGGGCCGGCGCCTGGCTTCCAGCGCCAGTTGCTGCTGGACAGCTGGCCGGGCCTGCTGGGGCGCTTGGCCGAGGAGGGCCTGGGGCGGCTGCTGCTGCTCGGCGGTGCCCAATTGGCTGGATCGCTGCTGGCCGCAGGGCTGGTGCAGGAGTTGCAGCTCACGCTTTGCCCGCTGGTGCTGGGGGGCCCCCATACCTGGCTGCCGCTGGAGCTGGAGCTGCAGCCCAACCACTGGACCCTGGTGGAACAGCGGCTGCTGGGGGCCGGGGCCGGCCCCGGCTCAGGGGAATTGCTGCTGCGTTATCAACGCACGGGAAATTGTTGATCCCAGCTGGGTTTTGCCGTTTCCATTAGGCGACTCAGGCACACGGAGGCCACCCCCATGCTGGCGGGGCCCACCCGGCCGGCCATCGCCTCTGCCACCACCTGGGCGAGGTTGCCGCTGCGTTCAATTTCTTGCACCACGCAAACGCTGGCCGGTCGGGCTAGCTCGGCGCACATGCCCTGCAGGGCGGCAAAGCTGCCTTCCGCCTTGCCCACGGCCTTCTGGCATTCCCGGGTCATCTGGGCCTCCACCTGGGGCCGCACCATGCCCAGCAAGGCGCTACTCACCAGGGGAACCTGGGCGAATAGCAGGGGCAGGGAAAGCAGGCCGGCGACCATGGTTAGTGGCAATAGTGCCTTAAGCATGGCGCAGCCCCAGCAGTCCTGCAGCACTGCTTAGCTTCTGCAGCAACTTCCCCAGCCCAGGACCCCTGTCGGTGGAAAACGTTGAGGTGGAAAACGGCCAACTGGAAAACGGGCTCAGGGCCCGCTGGCATCGCGGCCTGGCGGAAATCCCTGAGGCCGACTGGGATCGACTCACCGCCGCCGCCGGTTTGCCCTTTTACCGCTGGCGCTGGCTGGAGGCGCTCGAACGCTCCGGCAGCATCACGCCCCGCCAGGGCTGGCAGCCCTGCCATCTCAGCCTCTGGCGCCAGGGGGAGCTGCTGGCAGTGGCGCCCCTCTATCTCAAGGGCCATAGCTATGGGGAATTTGTTTTTGACCAGTCCTTTGCCCAGCTGGCGGGTCAGTTGGGCCTGCGCTATTACCCGAAACTGCTGGGCATGAGTCCACTGAGTCCAATACTGGGCTATCGCTTTTTCATTGCCCCCGGCGAGGGGCAAGCCGAGATCACGGCGTTATTAATGCAGCTTATTGATCAGTTTTGTGGTCAGAACCAACTGCTGAGCTGCAATTTTCTCTATGTGGATCCCCAGTGGCGACCCCTGGCGGAGGCGGCCGGCTGTGCCCCTTGGCTGAATCAGCAGAGCCTCTGGACCAACCCCGGCTACGGCAACTTCAACGACTACCTGGCCAGCTTCAATGCCAACCAGCGCCGCAATATTAAACGGGAACGGTTGGCGGTGGCCGCGGCTGGTTTAACGGTTACGGCGATCGCCGGGGAGGCGATCAGTGCGGCATTGCTCCTGCGCATGCACGATTTCTATCTGGACCACTGTCGTCGTTGGGGGCAATGGGGCAGCAAGTACCTCACGGAGGAGTTTTTCGTGCTGGCGGCCCAGCAGTTGCGGCAGCATCTGGTGTTATTTAGTGCCCACCAAGCTGGGGCTGACCCCCACAACCCCCTGGCGATGGCCCTCTGTGTGCACCAAGAGGACAAGCTCTGGGGTCGCTATTGGGGTTCGAATCTGGAGCTGGAAAACCTGCATTTCGAGGTTTGTTACTACGCACCGATCGATTGGGCCATCAGCCAGGGGGTGCGCAGCTTTGACCCCGGTGCAGGGGGCAGCCACAAGCGCCGCCGCGGTTTTGTGGCGCGGCCCCACGCCAGCCTGCACCGTTGGTATCAGCCGGAATTTGCCAGCTTGATCCAGCGTTGGTTACCCCTGGCCAATGGCCAGCTGCTGGAGGAGGTGGAGGCGATCAATGCCGAGCTGCCCTTCAGCGCGGCGGGGATTCCCCTGGGGCGTTGAGCCTTCAGAATGAGCTTTATGCAGTTGACACAGATCCCGCCGATGGCGCTGGGCCCCTTAACTTCCGACCAGCGCCATGCTTTGGATGAGGAGCTTTCCCGGCGCCAGATTGAGCTGGACCCCGCCGGTTATTTCTTGATCAAGCTGGATGAGGCGGCTGGGGAGCTGGTGGTGGAGCACTTCAGCAATGTGATCAACGACCAGGGCCTGGCCACCGATCCAGACACCGGCGAAGTATTGGCCTGCCGTGGGGCTGGCCCCAGAACCCCCCTGGTGGTGTTTCGCGGCCGCACTGCTAAGGAGCTGGGCATGGCCCTCACGGAAGGCCCCGGCCCCCTCTGCCTCAGTCGCCTAGACCATGCCCTCTACCTGGGCAGGGAACTGCAGCGGGCCGAGCTTTGCCTGGAAAGCGGCCGCGCCTATGTCCAAGACTGATCAAGCAGTTTGCAATTGCGCTGCCACATTGCTGGGTTCTTCCGGCGGTAGGCAGGCCAGCTGATCGGCGATTTCCTTCTGGACGATGCCGCGGTATTCCTGGAAGTGTTCGTTGTGGGCAAGGGTCACAAGGAACTGTTCCAAGTTGTCGGGATTGCGCCGGGCGATGGTGGCCAAGGATTTCCAGAAGCGGAAGCGGGTGTCTCTTACTAGGCCTTGGCGCCAAATCACGATGGCGAGGGCGCGCACGTCGGTGAATGAGGGCAGGCTGGGCTTGCCAAGGGCAGCGGTTTTCACATAGCTCTGCCAGCGGGGTTTACCCACCTTTAGGTAATAGTGAGTAACTCTATCGATGTAGGCGTTGGGTTCATAGAGACGGCTGAAGGCATCTACGTATTCATTGGCAATGTCGCGGATGGGGCGACTGGGCACGAAATTAAGCAGATTGGTTTGATTCACACCTTTGGCATCTGCTTTCTCCTGAATCAAACGACCTTCCTTTTCGAGGCGATGCCAGAGCCCTGTGTTGGGCAGGGCCTGGAGCATGCCCATCATCGCGGCGGGAATCCCCGTGCGGCTTACAAATTCAACGATGCGGTTGCCGGCGCCGGCCTTTTCACCATCGAAACCGATGATGAAGCCAGCCATCACGCGAATGCCATAGGAGGTGATGCGATCCACCGACTCCTCTAGGGAACTGCGGGTGTTCTGGTGTTTACCAGCACTGGAGAGGCTGGCTTCGTCTGGGGTTTCGATGCCGAGGAAGACGCTGTCGAAGCGGGCTTCCGCCATCATTTCCAGCAGTTCATCATCGGCGGCCAGATCCACGGAGGCTTCGGTGGCGAAGCTAAAGGGATAGCCCCGTTCGATCTGCCATTGCTTAAGGGCCGGCAGTAGCAACTTGGCGTTGCGTTTATTGCCGATGAAATTGTCATCCACCAGGAAGATTGAACGGCGCCAGCCCAGGTCGTAAAGGGCTTGGAGTTCGGCGATCAGTTGCTCGGGGTTCTTGGTGCGGGGCTTACGGCCATAGAGCACGATGATGTCGCAGAATTCGCACTGGAAGGGGCAGCCCCGGGAGAACTGCACCGACATTGAGTCGTAGGCACTCAGGTCCAGCAGGTCGAAGCGCGGAATCGGGGTGCCGGTTACATCGGGTTTCTCGCCATTGGAGCTGAAGCGACCGCTCTTTTCCCCCTTTTGAATCGCTTCGATGAACAGCGGCAGCGTTATTTCCCCCTCATCCAGCACCTTGAAATCCACCAGGGCCAGCTCGGGGGCATCGGGGGTGGAGCTGGCGAAGGGCCCCCCCACGGCCACCGGCAGGCCGCGGCGCTTGGCCTCGGCAATTTGCCGTTGCATATCTTCCTTCTGAACGATCATTCCCGAGATCACCACCAACTCGGCCCAGGCCCAATCGGCTTCAGTTACCTCATTCACATTGCGGTCCACCAGGCGCATCGGCCATTCCTGGGGTAACAACGCCGCCACGGTGACAATGCCGAGCGGCGGCAACAGCACCTTGCGATTTACGAGCTCGAGGATTTTCTCGTAGCTCCAGAAGGTTTTGGGGAATTCCGGGTAAACGAACAGCGTGCGCATGCCGGAGTAGGGGGGGGGTCGCGGTGGCCTTATAGCCAGGTGGCTAAAGCTTAATCGGTCTGGCCCAGGGCTGGGTTCTGCTGTAATGGCAGCACCTCTGCAAACGATCCATGGGAATCGCCCTCTATCTCGTTCTCGTGGCTTCTGGCCTGGCGGCGGCGGCGGTGATCAGCAAGGTGCTGAAGGGCATCAAGCTGATCTGAGCACCTGCTTCAGCTCACCAAGGTCAGCTCACCAGGGTCAGCTGGCGGCGGCCCCGGCGCAGCAATTCCAGTAAGGCCAGGGCTGTGCCCAGGGCCCCCAGCAGTCCAAAGGTGGGGCCGAGGCCCCAGTGCATCGTTAGCCCGGCGGCGATCAGGCCGCTGAGGCCGCCACCGCCAAGAAAAGCGATCTGGCTGAGGCCAGCCATGCGTCCCCGCAACACCTGGGGGGCAGCCACCTGGGCGATCAGGTTGCAGCCGGAGAGCAGGGCGGCGGTGCCGGCCCCGATCAGGAAGGCCATGGCCAGGCTCCAGCCCGCCAGGCCCTCCCCCTGGGCCATGCCCATCTGGGCCAGGGCGGTGACCAGGCCACTGCCCCCCAGCAGCAGTCCAGGCCGTTGGCTGAGCCATTCACTGTTGCGTTGCAGCACCAGGCCGCCGCAGATGCTGCCGGCCGCCAGGATGCTGGTGAATAGGCCCAGGTCTTGGGGGCTGGGGCCCACCAGGTGGGCGGCGATTAGTGGCGCCAGGCCAGGGTGGAAGAAGCCCACCAGGCAAAACAAGCCGGTGAAGCGCAGCACATGGCGCAGGTCGGGGCCGCAGTTGCGCCAGGCGGCCCCCAGGCTGGCGCTGGCGCCCCCCTGGCTGCGTTGTTCCTGCTCCCGGTGGGGCCGCAACAGCCAGACCACCGAAGCGATCGGTAATAGGTAGGTGGCGGCATCGAGCAACAGGGCCATGGCCGGGCCGGTGAAGGCCACCAGCGCGCCGCCGATTGGCGGCCCCACCAACTTGCCCACGTTGAACACCACGGAAAAACTGGTGAGGTAAGGCCCCAGTTCCTCGGGGCGGTTTACCAGTAGGGCGCAGTACTTATTGCGGGCGGTGAGTTCGTAGGCGCTGGCGAGCCCCACCACCAGGGTGCTGAACAACAGCAGGGCCGCTTGGCTGCGTCCCTGGGTGAGGGGAATGGCGAGGGCGCCGAGGGCGGCCCCCAGCAACAGGCCCCACTGGGCCCACACCAGCACCCGTTCGCAGCCATGGCGATCGGTAACTACCCCGGCGGGGCCACTCACCACCAGGGTGGGTAAAGACAACAGGGCGAAATGCAGGGCCAGCAGCATGGGCTGGTGGGTGCCATCCATCAGCACCCAGCCCTTGGCGGTGAGGCCCGCAAACGAGCCCATGGTGCTCAGCCCCGAGGCCACCAGAAAGATCTGCCGCTGGCGCTCTAGGGGAGGGGAGCCTGGGATCACAGGGGGCGACTGGCGCCGACCATCGCTTCTATACCCACCACTTCCCCCTCCAGGTCGTAGGCCGAGGCGCCGGTGAGGCGCACGGGCACCATCGTGCCGGGGGCGGCGGTGCGACCGTCGGGCCCGGGCCGCACCAGCACTTCACCATCCACATCGGGGGCAAAGCGCAGGCAGCGGCCGATCAGGGCGCCGCTGCTGGGGTTCTCCTGTTCGATCAACACATCCACGATCCGGCCCACCCAGGCGGCATTGCCTTCGGCGCTGATCGCCTGTTGGGCTGCCATCAGCCGGTCCCGCCGTTGCTCCGCCACGGCGGCGGCCACTGGATTAGGCAGGCTGGCGGCGGCGGTGCCGTCCTCCGGCGAGAAACAAAACACGCCCACATGGTCAAAGCGCTGCTCCTCCACAAACTGCAGCAGGTGTTCGAACTGCTCTTCGGTTTCGCCCGGAAAGCCAACGATGAAAGTGGTGCGCAGCACCGCATCGGGCAGCTGCTGGCGGATGCGCTGCAGCAATTCGCCGTTCACCCCCGCCTGCCAGGGCCGGTTCATCGCCTTCAGCACCTCGGGATGGCTGTGCTGCAGGGGTAAGTCGAGGTAGGGGAGCACGTTTGGCACCTCCCGGTAGGCGGCCAAAACTTCGGGGCTGAGGCCGGTGGGGTAGGCGTAATGGACGCGGATCCAGGGGATTTCCACCTCCCCTAGGGCCCGCAACAACTCCGCCAGTTGCGGTTTGCCGTAGAGGTCTAGGCCGTAGTTGGTGGTGATCTGGCTGATCAGGATCAGTTCTTGCACCCCCTGGGCCGCCAGCTGTTGGGCCTCGGCCACGATTGATTCGATCGGCCGTGAACGCTGGTCACCGCGCAGCTTCGGAATGATGCAGAAGGCGCAGCGGTAGTCGCAGCCCTCGGCCACCTTCAGGTAGGCCACCGCTTCGGAGGTGGTGCGATAGCGGGGCAGGTGCTCGTCGGCCACAAAGGTGGGCACGGCACTCACCCGGTTCACCCGTTCGCCGGCCTCCACCCGTTCCAACACCTCCACGATGTGCTGGTAATCACCGGTGCCAACGATGGCGCGGGCCTCCGGCAGGGCTTCCAGCAGTTCCTCCTGGAAATGCTGGGCGAGGCAGCCGGCGATCACGATTTGTTTGCCCTGTTCGGCCAGGTCCACCAGGGTGCGCACCGATTCCTGGCGGGCCTCCTGGATAAAGGAGCAGGTATTTACCACCACCACATTGGCTTCCGCTTCATCGGCGCTCACCCCATAGCCGGCCTCGGCCAGCAAACCAAGCATGTGTTCGGTGTCCACGCGGTTCTTTTCGCAGCCCAGGTGCGAGAAGGCCACGGTGGCTTTTGGCTTAGGGGACGGCTCGGAGGCCATGGCAGCATCGGCCCAACTTCTCAACCTAACCCGTGGCTGCTGCGGTCCCCTGGCAACGCCTGTTTGAGCCTGGCCCCAGGGGCGCGGCTGAGGCAAAAACCCCAGCCTTGATTGGTGTGCTGCACCTGCCGCCCCTGCCCGGTAGCCCCGGCTGGGGGGGCTCGATGGCGGCGGTGCGCCGTTGGGCCCTTGATGATGCGGCCGCCTATCTGGAGGGCGGGGCGGCCGGACTAGTGGTGGAGAACTTCGGTGATCTGCCCTTCTTTGCCGGGGCGGTGCCCCCCGAAACCGTGGCGGCCATGGCTGTGATCGCCGCCGAGGTGGTGGCGCTCGCCGCTGGTCGCCCGGTGGGGATCAATGTGTTGCGCAATGACGGCGCCGCTGCCCTGGCGGTGGCGGCGGCCAGTGGCGCCAGCTTTGTGCGCTTAAACGTGCTCAGTGGGGCGATGGTCACAGACCAGGGCTTGATTCAGGGGCGGGCGGCGGAGCTGTTGCGGCTAAAACGGCTCCTTGACCTCGCCGATGTGGGCATCTTTGCCGATGTATTGGTGAAGCACGCCTACCCCCTGGCGCCCCAACCGATCGCTGAGGCGGTGGAAGACAGCCTGCACCGGGCTGGGGCCGATGCGGTGATCGTGAGCGGAGTGGCCACCGGGGCGCCGCCCCTGCTGGCGGATCTGCAGGCCGCCCAGCTGGCGGCCGCCGGTGCGCCGGTGTTGATCGGCAGTGGCTGTAGTGGGGCCAATGCCGACCAGTTAGCCCCCCTCTGCCAGGGGGTGATTGTGGCCAGTTCGCTCAAGCGCGATGGGTTGCTGGCCAATCCAGTGGATCCCGAGCGGGTGCGGGCCCTACGCCAGGCGCTGGGGGTCTGACCTTCGGCGGGTTGATCAGAAGCGCAGCTGCAAGCCGCCGCCCAGGTTCCAGAGGGGGCTGTTGCTGTACAGCTCGGCTCCGCCCCGGGCGTAGATCACCGTGTTGTTGGCAAAGCCGTAGCTGAGCTGGCCCTGGAGGCCGAGGCCGCTGGCTTCAACGGCCGGGCTGCGCAGGTTGAGGGCTTGGCCGTTAACAACACCAATGCTGGTGCTGGGGGTATCCCCCAGGAATCCCCGCTGCAGCCACGACACCCGCACCGAGGGGGTAAAGAGGTTTTTGCCATCGCGTATCGGCGCTCTCCAGGTAACGCCGAGATCGAGGCCGCCGAAGCTGCTGTTTATGGATCCGATGCGGTAGCGGTTATTCGTTACGGCGTCGAAACGGCTGCCGCCATTGAGGCTGAGGCTGCTGCTGCTGAGCAACAGGCTCGGTTCCAGCAGCTGACTTTCCGAGAGCTTCCAGCGCAGGCCCGCCTGGAGGGCGGCATTAAAGGCGCTGCCGCTTTGGCTCAGGTTGTAGCTGCGCACTCCGAAGGCATTGCTGCTGATCAGTGCCAGGGGGCTGGTGCCGTTCACCCCATCGAGGCCCAGGGCCCCATTCACAAACCAATCTGGGGTTTGGTACTGGGCAAACAAACCAGCGCCCGCCTCCTGCAGCGTTGAGGAGCTGCTGCTGAATCCCAGGATTCCAGCGCCATTGATGTTCTGTTCCGCCAGGCGCCCAAACACCCCGGCCCGGAACTGTTCGCTGAAGGCGTAGTCGAGCTTCAGTCCCGCGGCATAGCCGCCATTCAAAGTGCTGGCGCCGTAGCCATGGCGGGCGGGCAACAGGGTGCCGCCGCCGGTGCCCCCCCAGGCCCGCAGCCGCCAGCCATCCCGTTCGCTGTAGTAAGCCCCCGGGGTGGTGGCGAAGCGATAGGCGGGGTCGGCGCTGGTTTCAGGCCCAGGGGCCACCAGGCCCTTGGCGGCGGCAGGCACCTTCTGGGGTAGGGGTTCCAGCAGGTCCTGACTGAACAGCTGCCAATTGCTGAAGGCGGCGAGGGGGGCCAGGGTTGCTGCCGAGCGATTCAGCTGCACGGTCACCGGCACGCCCGGGCTGGGGCTGCTGGTAATTGGGGTGCTGGTAACGGGCGGGCAGCCGATCTCACTGCTGAAGGGATCACAGATCGCCTGGGCTGGGCTGGCCCCCAGGCTCAGAGCTGCCAGAGCAACGGCGACAAAATGGTGACGGCCCATGGGGGAGGCAGAGCTTTTGAAGGAGCTTAAGGATCCCCCAGGCCGCGGCAATGTATTAAGCGGGCCTGGGGGCTCTGGGAGAGGGGAAATCATGCAATTTTTGCAATTAAGCCCAGGCTTCGCTGGGGCCGGGCCATTTTTCGCCCTTTTGGGAGCTGCGATTCCTGCTCTAACTTTTTAGGGTGAATAAATCTGTCTGAAGGCATTGGCACCCTCCCCTGCTCCCTCCCCTGTCGTATCCATTCGTTCCACCCCACTCAATATCCTTTACGGCGAGTCAGGAAACCTGGATCTCAGCTTCGATGAGCAGACGACCACGGGCTATGGCCCCTGGTTGCAGTTACTCGTGCCTGCCCCCAGCGATCATTTGCAATTCGGGGCGGCTAGCTGGGCCGGGGGCAGCCTCAGCGCCCAGGCCCTCAGCTTCTCGGGGCCAAACGCCTCAGGGCTCTACACCCTCACCCATCCCTACACCGGCCAAACGCTTACCGGTAACAAGGGCGATCAGCTGCTGATCTGGAAATTTCCCATAGGTAGTTACGCCGCCGATGCCCCGCCCCTGGAGTTGCGGGTGCCGGTGGCTGTGGCTGCCACCACCCCCACCCTGGGCCCAGTGGCGATCATGGTGGGCGGCGGCTATGCCCTTGGGGCTGATCCCCTCCAAAACCCCAGCACTGACCCGGCGCGGCAGGCCCCAGCCCTGCCGGGGGCAATTGTGCCTGCGGTGGTACAGCTGGATAAGGATCCGATCAGCCCTGAATACGAAACCGCCACCGGTCCAAATTTTCCGCGCCAGTGGCGGCTCTCGGTGAATGGGGCCGCCGGCCAAACCCTCAAGGACCTCACCCTCAGCGACAGCCTGCCCAACGACCCCATTTATCTGGGTACCGATCCGGATGTGGTGAACTTGCCGGTGGTCCTAGCAAAGATCAGCAGCGAGCCCAAGCTCAATGCCGCCACTGCGCCTGGCAATAACCAGTTGCAGATCAACTACGGCACGGTTACTGGTTTGGCCGCCCAGGAGGACCTGCGGGCGGAGACCCGCTTCTACATCCCCCCGACCCTCAACCAGGCCAGTGGCGCTCCGATCACTTACACCAACACCGCCAAGTTGGCAGGCACTTGGACTAATCCTCCGCTGGGGACCCCTGGGGCCGTGGAGGTGCAAGATCAAGACCCGGAACCTGAAACGATCACGGCCAAGGCTCTAGCAATCCAGAAGTATGACGACAGGCCGGAAACTTTAGACAAATATGGTCGCGAACTTGCGGGCACTATCTTGCCAGGGGAGATCGTAAATTTTACCCTTGATTTTCAGGTTTCTGATTATTTCGCCTTTGGCGAACTGAAGATCGAAGATATCCTCGGAGATGGGCTGAGTTTCCTGCCTGGCACGGCCAAAATCCGATTACAGGAACAAGGTAACAGTCTCACTAATGGGGGGTTTGTTAATTATCTAGATAGTTACCTTGCCTACACTAAAGATTTTAGCTTGGGCAAGGATCGCCTGCAGTTTGATCTATCCAGCTGGCTAAAGGGCGCTGCCCTGCCAGCTGTGGACGATGGCATCCTGCAGGGGGGCTATGTGGGGGCCAAGGCGGGAGCCAGCCTTGGTAGCATCACTTTCCAGGCCAAGGTTGATGATTTATTTGTGGCCCCTAAGGTTGCAGGGCAAAACATCAAGGCCGCAGATAATTTGCGCAATGATGTCACATTTGAAGGGCAGATCTATAATTACAATGCTGCCAATGCCAGTTTCGGCGATACCAATGTAGTTGTAAGTGACAGCAGTGCCGAGGCCCTGCGCATTCCAGAGCCCAGCCTGGTTAAATCAATCGTGGCCCGCAATGGCCAGCCCCTCACGGGGCCTGTGGTATTTGCCCCCGGCGACACGGTCACCTATCGATTGCGGGCGGTGTTGCCCACGGGCGATCTGCAGGCCATGGAGCTGTTGGATTGGTTGCCCACCCCGGGCTTCAGTATTGCTACGGATGCTGCCAATGGGGTTTCCAAGGCTGCCTTTGAAGCATCGGGCAGTGGCGCCACGGCCGCAAAGCCGCCGGCTGCTGGCAGCTTTGCCTACGGCAGTGAGCACACGGCGCCTCAACTCCAAGAAAATCTGATTCAGGTGGGCCCTGGCACCAATCAACTGTTGGCCAGTTTTCTAAATACTTCTGACCAGGCAAATAAGGGTCAGGTTGTTGATCTCTACTACACCGTTACGGCCAGCTCGGCGGTGATGGCAGACCGGCTGGAGCAAACAAATATTTCCCAGCTCAATTACAGTTCCTCCGATGGGGTAGAGCACTCCACAGATCTGGCGGTGGCGATTGGCGAGCGGCTATCGCCCGATCTGAAAATCCGTAAGGGGGTGGTGAAAACCAGCCGTGACAGTGATGTTACCCCTGGCGTCACCCCTGGCGCCAGTTACAGCCCTGGTAGGAACTTTGGGGGGGTGGAATTTGCGCCAGCTGGCAGTATTGATCTTCCATTTGTTGGGGGCAGTGGCAAAGGTATCCTCAGCAGCTCGGCCATCAGTATTGCCGGTGGCAATGGTTCCACCGGAGCGGTAAAGAGCAGTAGCCTTGATTCAAATGTCTCGAATCTAGACGCCGGCGATTTGATTAGATTTGCAATTGTAGTTGAGAACATCGGCACCAGCTATAGGGGTGCTTTTAATGTGCAGCTGCGCGATGATTTGCCAAAGGGTCTGAGCTATGCCGGCAACCTTTCCATTGTTGATGGCACCGGAACGGCGCTGGCTTATACCAAGCCCGATGGTTCAGCCGCCACTGCCACCGACTTCTTTTCGCCTGCGGGGGTGATGCTCACCGACCCTGGCGCCACCCCTGCCAGCGGTGTGGACGGGCTCAACGGCGGTGCCATCGATGCCTACAACGCCAGCAGCGGCCGGAACATCGCTGTGGTGGTATTTGATGCGGTTGTTGATACCAGTGCCTATGGGCAGCTGCCAGTCAACGGTGGATCGCTTAAAAATCAAGGCATTCTCGAAGACTACGCCAATGTGGATGAACCGGGGGCAAACACGTTTCTGCCAGAGGCAGCTAATCTCAACGATCAGGCCACAGTAAGCCTGCGCAAGGGTGAAATAACCAAGTCGCTGGTGAGTACATCTGAGGCCTTTACCAGCGGTAGTAATGTGGCGATTGGGGAGATTGTGCGCTATCGGCTGCAGGTGAATATTCCTGAGGGGGAATTGGCAAAGTTTGTGATCAGCGATGTGCTGCCGGTTGGGATTTCTTTCCTGAATGATGGCAGCGCCCGCGGCCAGCTGCTGGGGGATCTCCAGGCCAGCAGTTCGCTAATTGGGGCCGACGGTGTGCTTGCTGCGCCTTCAGTTAGCATCAATAACAATATTAAAACTCTCAATTGGAATTTCGGCAATCTAATAAACAGCAACCGCGACAATGCCTTTGTGGAGTCTGTGGCGCTGGAGTTCAATGCCCAGGTTGAAAACGTGGTTTCGAACCAGAACGGCACTACTTTGAGTAATATAGGTGGCTTCAACTTCAACGGTATTAAAGAGGAGAAGTCTGCGCCCGTTGCTCTAACTGTGGTGGAGCCAGATTTCAGCATCACTAAATCGGCGAGCCCCAGCAGTGGCGATGCCGGTGACCTGATCACCTATACGGTGACGATCAAGAACCAGGGCAAAGCTGATGCCTTTGATCTGCTGGTAGATGATCCTCTCGGCAATCTCGGCATTAATTTTGATCTGCAATCGCTAATGATCCTCTCGGCTCCCGCCGGTAGCAACCCCAGCACCGTTGGCTCAGTAACTGACAAGGCCAGTGTGGCCGCAGGGGATCTTATCCAGCTCAGTGTCGATCAGCTCAAGGTAGGCGAATCGCTGCAGTTCAGCTATAGCGGTGAGCTGTTGGCGGCCCTGCAGCCCGGCACTTCCCTAGCTAATACCGCAAAGCTTAGCTACACCAGCTTGCCCGGTACCAATGCTGCCAGTGGCACTGCCAATGGTGAGAGAAATGGCAGCGATGGCATTGCTGGGGCCCTAAACGATTACGCTGCCAGCGCCACGGCCAAGTTGATCAGTAAAGGTTTCACCCCCAGTAAAACCGTTAGGTCGACTTCCGAGCTGGCCACCAGCGGCAATGATCTAGCCATTGGTGAGGTGGTGCGCTTCCGCCTCCAGGCCCTTTTCCCTGAGGGCACAATCACCGACCTCAAATTTAACGATGTCCTACCTGCGGGCTTCGAATATTTAGCAGATGGTGAGGCCAAGCTCGCCTTTGCCGCCACCAAGCCCGGAGATATCAGCTGGAGCCTTTCCGAGCCAATTGCAGACTATTACAAAGTTGCAAATGGTTCAAATAGTGAGGTGACCCCCACCAAGGCCTTTGCCCCCAGTCAAAGCAATCAGGAACTGAGCTGGGCCCTTGGTGATCTGGTAAACCAAGATCGGCTTAATACCACAGCCGAATCGGTAATTATTGAATTCAATGCCCGAGTTCGCAATGTCACTGCCAACCAAGGGGTCACGGCCAATCAAGCGGCCAGTATCTTGATTAATAGTGCCACCATATCCCGTGCTGGCACTTCATCTGATAACCGATACAGCGAAACTCTTACAGGACCAAAGCAAACGATTATTGAGCCCAACCTTGTGCTCATCAAGAAGGCCTCGCCCGCCCCTACAGGCGGCTTCCAAGCCGGCGCCAAGCTCACATACACGATCAACATCACGAACGACGGAGGCATGGCAGCCTTTGATGTGCAGGTAGAGGATTTACTCAGTGATCTTGGTGCAGCCTTTGATCTGCAAACGGTGGATCTCTCTAGCATTCCTGGCGCCAGCGATCAGTCCAGCACCGCTGGGGTTGGGGCCCCCAACGATAAGGTAATCGTAACGATCCCACGGATTGATAAGGGTCAGAGTCTGAGTTTTAGCTTTACTGGGCTGCTCACCAATGCGGTTCAGATCAACAACAGCTATACGAATACCGCTACTGCCACCTGGAGCAGCCTGCCAGGAACTGCCATAGGCGAACGCGATGGGAGAGATGGTTTGCCTGGTGATTCTCCATCAAACACCCAGCCCCTCAATAACTATGCGGCCCACGGCATGGCTAATCTGGCCACGCGCTCCATTGTGTTTAAGAAATCAATTGCGCTCAGCTCTGAACCAGACAGTATTGGCAACAATCTCTATGTTGGTGAGAAGGTGCGCTTTCGCCTCCAGGCAGATTTGCCAGCCGGCACCTCCAGTGATGTTCGGATTAGTGATCTTTTGCCAGAGGGCCTCAGTTATGTGGCTGGCAGCACTAAACTGGCCCTAGTGGCCCAGAATAGTTCTGAGCTTACGCTAAGTGCCATCAGCAATGGGGCAGATTATTTTGTTAAGGCAAATGCGGATAATACGCTGGTCATTCCTGATCGTGCTTTTGAAAATCCCAGCAGTAGCGGTAGTTGGTCTTTTGGTAACATCGTAAATGCCAACAGTGTTGACGGTTCCACTGAATCATTGATCCTGGAGTTTGATGCCCAAATCGGCAATCAATTGGCGAACCAAAATGGACGTGATTTTATAAATACTGCCACCCTTGCAGCCGGTAATTTTACCGGCAATAAGGCTCTAAGTTCCACGGCCCCAACCCTCACCCTGAAGGAACCAAAGCTCACGCTCACTAAAACGGCTGACAGCGAGTGCTTAAACAGTCTTCAGGATCCCCAGGCCAACAGCGTTGGCTACAAGTTGGTGATTAGCAATAGCGGCACAGCTACAGCTTTTGACTTGGATCTACGCGATCTTTTACCGGCGGCGCCCAATGGCACCTTGCTCAACTTGCAGGTTGACTCGATCACTGCGCTGGGCAGTGCTGGAGCCTCCAACTTTGTGCTGGCCGCAGACAATGGCCCTCGCCTGTTGCACGGCACTATCGCCAAGTTGCCGGTGGGGGCAAGCTTCGAGATCCGCTACAGGGCCCAGCTCAGCGACCTGGCTGCGCTGCCAGGCAGTCCCGATGTGCCGGATGGCTTGCTCACCAATCTGGCTACGGTCACCTACACCTCTCTGCCTGGAATTGACCCCCAGGAACGCACCGGCGCCGATGGATCGGGGGCTGGTCTAAATAATTACGCTGCCAGCCAGGCGCTGGCCGTTGCCGTCCAGTCCCATGCTTCCGCTGGCCCTGGGCTGGTGGTTGACGAAGACAACCTCCCAGGCGCCGGCGCCGAAGGCCCCAACAGCAGCATTGGCCAGAGCAGCAGCACCAAAATCAGCCTTAGTGCTGGCAGTTTTGGCATTAATACTGCCTCTTTGAAGTTGGGCAATAGCACTGTGGCCCTTGCCGGCAGCGCCGCCAGCGTTAGTGGTTTGGCCCTAGTGGATGCTGATGGCCAAAGCATCGATAAAGATGCCAACGGTCGCCAGATTCTTTGGGACTACGGCATCGTTGCCGCCCGCACCCTGCGCGGTTATGTGCAAACAACACCAGGCAGCAAAGTGACCCTAGTGGAGCTGCTATTCCCAGCCGCCCCCAGCATTGCCGCTGCATCTACGGGCTCGCTAGAGATCAGTGCAAAATTGCTTGGTTCGCTTCAGAGCCACAGCGCGGCCCTTGCCGATAACAACTACAGCACACAACTCCTGGGTAGCTGGAAAGGTGCTGTGAAGTTGCAGGGCATCGAGCTGCTGCTCGCTGATAGCACTGCCGCCGCCACGGAAGCCTGCGACGACCTCGCCATTCCCATACCGGTCACGATCCTCGACGACATGCCAACGAGCCCGGCGATATCAGGCGACACGGCGGCCTGTTTTGGGGGCTGGAGTAAGAGCGGCAGCTTTGTAATTCAGCCGGGCGCTGATAACGGAGTTGTGGGCTTAGTGGTGGATGCCAATGGCAATGGATCTTTTGATGCCGATGTGATTTTAAAGGCCGCCAATGGCAGCATCACTGATTTGCTGCAGCGCAGTTTTGTGGTTGCGGGTAAAGGGGAGCTGCTGGTTAGTACCAATCTGGCGGCGGGCAGCGGCAGCTGGACATTTAATCCGGCAACCAATGGTGCAGCCCAGAGCAGCGAGACATTTTCGATTGGGGTGCGGGATGCCGATGGCGATATCAAATTGAGCAGCCACAGCTTGGTCTTGAACACCAAGGCGTCATTTGGCAGTGGCAATGATCGGGATTTATTGGTGAATGAGGATGCTTTGCCTAATGCTGGTGGCGAGAATGCGGCGGCGGCGGCCTATGGCAGCACTGATACAGCCCAGTTGGTGATCCAGTCAGGGAGTTTGGCCACATCAGCGATTGGCTTTGACCCCTCGGCGGCGGCACTGGGCTCGATCCAATTACTGCGCAGTGGTCAGGATGTTACGTCGAATTTGGTGGCAGCAGCTTCCAATTCCCTATACAGCTTTGCTGTAACTAGTGGCGTGGGTTTAAACGACACACTCACGCTTTTCTGGGCCGGTAAGGCGGTGGCCCGCCTGAAGTTGGCATCCACAAGCCTGGCGATTGCTGCGGGCCAGAGCGGCTTCGTTTCCCTGGGGGCCGAGTTGCTTGGCCCATTGCCCACCCATCTGCTCAAGAACCAAGACGGTGGCTACCAGCCATTGTTATTTGAGGGTCTGCCGTTGATTCTGCAGTCGGCCGAGGGCTGCGCAGCCCCTGCAACGGTGTCGTTGAGTGTTTACGACGACCGCCCGGCCCTGCGGGTGGTGAATGGTGCCGGATTAACTAGCAGCACCGTGGCGGCCAATGCTTCCATTACTGGCAGTTGGGGGCGATCCCTTGATGCAACCGGTGGCTATGGGGCGGCGGTGGGAGCCGATAGCAGTGTTTATGCCAACGCTGATTTCGCTGCCGGGGCCGGCTGGGAAGTGTTGCTCAATGGCATTACCTACAGCAGTGCCCAGGCTGCCGCTGGCATTGCCGTAACTGCCACCGATGGCACCGCCCTGGGCAGCTTGCTGCTGCAGGCGGCGGGGGGCTGGAGTTTCAACTCCCTAGCCACTGTATTCAACCAGGAGCAGTTCAGTTTTTCTGTGCGGGTGCTGGATGCAGATGGTGATGCCAGGAGTGTGAACCATCGGATCACCGTGGTGGCAGCCAATGCCCCTGAAATGCAGGCTCCCCAGCTCAACCTTGATGAAGATAATCTGCTGGCCGGTGCTGGCGAAGGGCCAAATACAACTATTGGTGTAAGTGATCTTCAGTTTGTGGAACTTACGGCCAAAACTGCAGCGATTAATTCCTTGGTTTTTGCCCAGGCTGTTATTCCACCGGTGCTGCTGGATGCCAATGGTCTGCCACTCACTGGCTTGGTTTGGAGCCGGGGCCTGGATGGCTTGAGTCTCACAGCCAGCTATGGCGGTGTAGATGTGTTGCGTTTGGAGCTGCCGGCCAATATTTTAGTGGCTGCGGGGAGCACCGGAAAACAGGCGCTCAGCGCCACCTTGCTGGCAGCGTTACCAAGCCACCTAAAGAGCAATGCTGATAACGACTACAGCCGAGGACTGTTAACTCCAACAACTCCGCCCTTTAGCGGTTCCATAGAGATCACTGGCGTGGAGTTGCTGGCCACCGCCAGCAATGGTCAAACGGCCCACGCGATTGCCGGGCTCAGCATCCTCGATGATATGCCCTCTCCCTTGGATCTTCAGGGCGGTGGCCAGATCTCTTTCGGTTCGGCTAATCCCCTTACCGGCAGTTTCCTGGTGAATCCAGGGGCAGATAACGGCAGCTTGGCAGTCAGTGTCACGGTAGCGGGGCAAGTGCTCCAGCTTGCCCCTAGCAGCCCTGGCGGTTTCCTTGTAATTCCGGATTGCGGACGGCTTGATATTCAGGTTGATTTTGCCGCTGGGATTGGCAGTTGGAGTTTTGCGGTTGATTCCACTGGCGCTGGCGCCACCCAGACAAGTTTCTCCATAAGTGTTCAGGATGGCGATGGCGATCGCCGCCTTGAAGCCCACACCATTCAGATTGATCTGCCCGCAGCGATTGATCTGGGGGCTGGGGGCGGTTTGCTGGTGCTGAATGAAGACGCCCTGGCGATCCCCCTGGTGGGTCCCGATTCCCCCTACACCAACAGCTACGACAACAGCGCCGCCAAGGGTGCCCAAACCAGTATCAGTATTCAGTTCAATGGCGATCAGGTGCAGGGAATCAGCTTCGACCCGGCCCGCTTGGCGGCCATTCAAAGCAGCGCCCCCGGACTTTCCTATCAATTAACCGATCAGAATCGCAGCCTTCAGCTATTTCAGGCTGTCGCTGGGGCCGCAGGTTTGCCCCAGGAGGTGGCGAGGGTCAGCTTGGGCAGTCTTGATTACTCTCTCGATGCTCTGCGTCCCAGGGTTACTGCCACAGCCACCCTGTTTAGCAATCTGATTTCCCACAGCATTGCCGATAATCTATATGGGGCACTGGATATCAATCAGCTGCCGATCCTACTGGAGCAGCAGGGCAGCAGTTCCCCTCTAGTTACAGACGTGCTTAATTTGCGTATCTATGACGATGTGGGTCGGGTGGGTATTGCCGATCCCTATGCAGATACTGGGGAGACTAAATCAGTAAAAGCCCTGTCTGGGTTGGATTATGTTGATGAAGACACGCAAACAATTACCGGGGCTGGCGGTCAGATTCTGGGTACCTGGGGGGCATTGTCTGGGAACAATGGCGGCATCACTCCCCAGGCATCGCTTGGCTCTGCCGCCGCCCTTGGGGCCGATGGCCTTGGGGCAGGGCCAGCATTGGCCGCTGGCCAGCAATGGGAATTATGGGTGGATGTGAACCGCGATGGTCTAGAGGCTGCCAATGAACAGTTCACGGCCTTGAATGCCGCCGCCCTCGATGGCACAGGTACGCAAAGTGGCCTTGAGATTCCAGGTATGGGTTGGTTCAAATTTTGGGATACCCAGGCCACAAAGGCTGCCGGCTGGGCGTTTAAGGCCCGCACTGATGCGGCCCCAGGGGCGCTGGATTTTCGGGTATCGGTTGTGGATGCCGATGGTGATCGCGATAGCCAAACCCATACCCTGAGGGTCGGCACTGATGTGGGCCAGAAGCCCACGGTGAATGTTTACCTATTGATGGATGATTCGGTTTCGATGCAGGGATCAGACCCTTCCACGGTGGCGGCATCTGTGAAGAATCGACTGGAAGCTCAAAACAGATTGGCATTTCTTGCCCTTCAGAATGCAGCCCAGTTGGCTGGTTATGGGTATTACGCTGATGCTAATTCGCCTTTTTATAATTTTGATGATACCTCGATAAATAATGTGCTAACCAATGGCACTGGCCAGATCGCTTCTTCATTGGATAGCTATCAATTGGCGGATGATCCGGCGGATGGGGCCTTGGCGGGTCGGGTGAATGTGCATGTTATTAAATTTGGCTATCTAGTTGAATATACCCACGCTGAATTTGATACCACTTCAGTGGATCAAGGGGTAAGAATTGCCCAGGATGTCCTTACTGTTGATACCCACGATAAGATCTATGGCAATAGCATTGTTGGTAATTTGGATTGGCAGAGTCGTGGTTTGCCCACCCCGGGCGCCATTGACTATTACCAGGATCCTGCTCTGCCAGCTTCAAACCTCTATGCCGGCACAGAGATGCTCGGCGCTTTGCAAGGTTTCCAGCATCTTTTGGCGGCCCAGGAACTTGCCACAACTCCAAATTCTGATGAATACACCTTGGTGGTGATGACCACCGATGGGCGTCCGGAGCGCCGCTACTGGTGGGACAACCGTCCGGAGTTGGGCTTTGCGGGAACGGCGATCAATCTGCCCACCGAACTAGGTGGCGACCCCATCCTTTCCTCTGGCTTGCTCTACGACAGCAATGGCAACGGGCGCTACACCCCCACGGCCACTGGGGTTGACCAATGGAGCCTCAGCCAGCAGGCGATGAATACCAGCCTCAATGCCCTAGCGGCAAAGCTGGATAAGCCAGCAACCCAGTTGGTTGTCAATGCAATAGGCATGGGTGATGGCAGCAACGCCAGGTTCCCCCAGATTTATAACGATCTCTTCACCCAGCGCAGCTTCGATAACAGTGCCAGTAACTGGACCTACCAGTGGACTGGTTCTGGAAGTTTGCCTTCGTTCCTCGGCTAACGGCATTCACACTGCCAAACTCAGCCCAGTAGCCGTGATGCCGCCGTGACCAGCAGTCGCCAGCGCCCCGAATCGCCCTTGCACCGCTGGGTGCGGCCGCTGATGGGTGCCCTGGCCACCATCGGCGCCATTGATACCGGCTCGATCACGCTCGAGCGCTGGGGGCTGATCGGCAAGCTCTCCTGTCCGGGGGGCAGCGGCGGTTGCGACAAGGTGCTCACCAGCCCCTGGGGCAGCCTCTTCGGCCAGCCCCTGGCCCTCTTCGGTTTTCTGGCCTATGGGGCGATCCTGCTGCTATCGCTGTTGCCGCTGATCCCTGCGGTGCAGCAATGGTTGGCTGATCGGGTGGCCGCCAGCGTTAGCGGCCTCGGCGCCCGCCGCAGTGGCCGCACCCCAGATTTGTTTTGGCACCTGGGTTTTCTGCTCAGCCTCGCCATGGCTGTATTCAGCCTGGTGCTGGTGGGCTTGATGTTGTTCAAGATCCAGGCGATCTGTGCCTTCTGTTTGCTCTCCGCCTGCCTCAGCCTCAGTCTGTTGCTGCTCCATGGGTTCGGCCGGGAATGGGAGGACCGCGGTCAGCTGATCTTCCGCACGGTGCTGGTGGCGTTGTTTGTGGCGTTGTTGGGCCTGGGCTGGGCCGCCGCCGTCGATAGGCCAGCGGTGCTCACCGAGAAGGGCGCCCCCCCGGCGATCCTCAGCATTAGTACTCCCGCCAAGGAGGCCCTCGCCAGCCACCTGACCAACACTGGTGTGGTGTTGTACGCCGCCTATTGGTGTCCCCACTGCCATGAACAGAAGGAACTGTTTGGCAAGAAAGCCGTCGCAAAGCTCACCCAGGTGGAGTGCGCCGCCGATGGCAAGAATTCCCAGGTGGCCCTTTGCGAAAGCAAGAAAATCGAGGGTTTCCCCAGTTGGGAGATCAATGGCAAGATCGAGTCAGGGGTGAAAACCCTCAATCAGCTGGCTGATCTCAGTGGCTACAAAGGTCCGCGCAACTTCTAGGCGCTGATTTTCTGGCCGCCATTGTCTCTGGCATTACTGCCTTCTGCAGTTTTTGCTTCGGCACTGCTGTGGATAACTGAACCCCGCGCTTGCAGCGTGTGGTGCTGCCAGAACGGTTGCGGGGCCGGCGCATCGCTGCGGTAGTGGCCCCCCCGGCTTTCGCGGCGAAAGGCCGCTGCCTTCAGCAGCAGTCCGGTCACTAGGCCCCGCTGGCGCCGGTCCCAAAGGGGGGCCAGCAGCTGTTCCTGTTCGGCACTGAGCCAGCGCCGTTCCCCAGGCAGCAGCTCCAGCAGCGCTTCCAGCTGCTGGTCCAAGCCCAGCGCTTGATTGCTGGCCGCCAGTTGCCGTTGGGCGGCCTGGAGTTGCTGCCCATTCCGCTCCACCCCAGCCGCCTGCCAACAGAGTTGCCGCAAGCTGCTGGCGCCAGCAGCGGCATTTTCGGCCATGGCGCTGGTCGGCTGCCAAGCCAGGGGTTGGGCGCTGCGCTGGGGAAGGCTCGGGTTGGCAAGGCTTGGGGGCTGCAGCCGCCGCAGCTGGTGGGCCATCACTAAACATTCGCTGAGCGAGTTGCTGGCCAGGCGGTTTGCCCCATGCACGCCGCTGCTGGCCACTTCCCCCACCGCGTATAGGCCCGGCAGCGAAGTGGCGGCCTCGAGGTTGGTGGCGATCCCCCCCATCCAGTAATGGGCCGCTGGCGCCACCGGCAGCGGGCGCAGCAGCGGGTCAAGGCCGAGGCCCTGGCAGCGGGCCAGGATCGTTGGGAACTGGCTATGTAGCCGTTCCGTACCCACCGGCCGCAGGTCTAGCCAGAGCTGCCCCAGGCCCCGCCGACCCATCTGCCGCACCATCGCCCGGCTGAGTTGATCCCGGGGGGTGAGTTCATCGCCCCGGGGTAGCACCGGGGCGCCCTCGCCATCCACCAGGCGGGCCCCTTCCCCCCTCAGGGCTTCGGAAAGCAGGAAATGGGGGGCGCCTGGGTGCATCAGGGCGGTGGGGTGGAACTGCACGAATTCCATGTCGCGCAGCAGCGCCCCGGCCTCCCAGGCCATGGCCAACCCATCGCCGCGGGCACCGGCGGGGTTGGTGGTGTTGGCAAACAGATGGCCGCTGCCGCCGGTGGCCAGCACCACGGCCCCGGCCCGGATCCAGCCCAGATTCCCCTGGTGCAGTAGCTGCAGGCCGCAGCAATGGCCGCCCTCCACCCAGAGCTGCAGGGCCAGGCCCCCTTGCAGGGCGAGGAGATCAGGCCGTTCCGAAACCCGTTGCTCCAGCAGTTCCACCAGGGCCAGCCCTGTTTGGTCACGGGCATGGAGCACCCGGCGGCGGCTGTGGGCGGCCTCGAGGGTGGTGCTGAGTTGATCCCCCTGGCGATCCAGCTGTAGCCCCAGCGCCAGCAAGCGTTCAACGCAGTGGGGTGCCTCCCTCACCAGCAGCTCTACCGCCGCTGGATCGCAGAGGCCGGCGCCCACCTTGAGGGTGTCCTGCAGATGCAATTCAGGACAATCATCGGGGCCCACCGCAGCGGCCAGGCCCCCCTGGGCCCAACGGCTGGCGGAGCGCAGCTCGCCCCCACGGCTTAATAAAAGAATCCTGGAGCCGCGGGGCAGCTCCAGGCAGGTCATCAGTCCTGCGGCGCCACTGCCCACCACCACCACATCCCAGCTGGTGCTGAACGGATCAACGCAGGCAGATTGGTTGGCGGTGCTCAGCGGTATTGGCCGTCGTTGATCCGATCAAAGCCTTCGTTCAGGGCAATTTCGGGATCGGTCACCGTGAAGTTGTCGCGATACTTGGCGAACAGCTCCTTCTGACGGCCGGTGAGGTCGAGCTTCAGCACATCATCAACGCTGCCGTAGGGACCACCAACGACGATCTTGCCGGCCAAGGTGGGATACATGCCGGGGAATTGCTGGAAGCGGCGCACGGAGGCGTTGTTCAGGTCCACCTTGCCCTGGGTCTCGCCGATTTTCTCGTCAGCCAGGTTGTGGAGGGCGTCGGCCTGGGCCATTTGCGGCTGGGCAACCCATAGGCCGATCAGCAGCAGAAAGCTGCAAAGCAGGGAGGCAAGCCGACGGGTGAGCCTGGTCATGCGGGGGGGCCGAAGGGGGCTGGTAGGCAACGTTACATAGAAGCCTGCGTTCGTTTGCCCCTAGGACGAAGAGGATTCGCAGTTCTTTAAACCAGGCCGCTCAGCTTGGGGCTCAGCAGGGCGAGGCCTAGAAACAAGCCATCCACCAAAAGGGTGCTGGCCAGGCAGGCCGCCACCAGGCGAGCACCTGGCCCCCGGGGCCAGAGCCAGGCGGCCAGGGCCAGCATCGCTGTGGCGAAACAGCCAATCACCCACAGGTGTTCCGCCGCCAGCACCCTGCTGGCCGCCGCCGCCAGCAGCGGGGCCGCCTGGTCGGGGTTGGCCTGCAGTACGGCGGGCCAGAGGGGCATCAGGCCGCAGAGGGCCATGGCCGCATCGGTGCAGGCGGTGCCCAGCAGTGCCCCCAGGTAAAACTGCCCGGCCCGGCGCCAGGGCCCCCAAAGACCTGCCACTGCCAGCGGTAGGGCGAAGGCCTCCACCGGCAGATGCCAGAGCGGATGCAAGCGCAGCCAACCCCAAAACAAACAACCGGCCAGCCAGCTGCCGCTGAAACCCACCAGCAGGGCCCCGGTTTGGCCCCGTTGCCATAAACCCCAGCCCAGCAGCACAAAGCTGAACAGCAGCGCGGTCTGGGGGGAAAGCCGCACCCAGGGGGCCTGCACAAACACCGGCAGACTTACGAGCAGGGCGCCCAGCAAAGGAAGGCTGAGGCCTTTAACCCAGGCCAGCCTGGGCCAGTGGCGGGCGGGCCCAGGAACCGGGGTGGCGCTAATGCTGAGCAACGCTTAATTGTGAACAAAGGTGCACAACCTTAAAGGCTGCGCCCCTTGGCCCGGGGGGAATCGGCCGCTTAGGGTCTGGCCCTTGGCCGAATTCCCGTGGATTCCTCCCCTGTGTTGTCTCTGCTGGAGGCCTGCTGGCGCACCCTCGTGCTTGGGGTGGTGCAAGGCCTCACCGAATTTCTGCCGATCAGCAGCACCGCCCACCTGAAGGTGGTGCCGGTGTTGCTCGGTTGGGGCGATCCAGGGGTGGCGGTTACCGCCGTGATCCAGCTGGGCAGCATCGTGGCGGTGATCGCCTATTTCCGGCACGACCTGGCGCGGGTGCTGCGGGGGGTGGGCGGCGCCCTGCGCCAGGGGGATTGGCAGCATCCCGATGCCCGCCTGGGGGTGGCGATTGCGATCGGCACCTTGCCGATCGTGTTTGCAGGGCTGGCGATCAAAGTGCTTTGGCCTGGTTACGAAAGCTCGCCCCTGCGCAGCCTTACTTCCATTGGCATCGTTTCGATCGTGATGGCCCTGGTGCTGGCCCTGGCCGAACAGCTGGGCCGGCGCCGCAAGCTGCTGCCGGCGGTGCAGGGGCTCGATGGCCTGATCGTGGGCCTGGCCCAGGCCCTGGCAATTATTCCTGGGGTGTCCCGTTCCGGCAGCACCCTCACGGCGGCCCTGTTTGTGGGCTGGCAGCGCTCCGATGCCGCCCGCTTCTCGTTCCTGCTGGGGATTCCAGCCATCACCCTTGCGGGCCTGGTGGAACTAAAAGACGCCCTGAAGGCAGGCTCCGTTTATGGCCCCTTGCCGCTGTTGGTGGGGATAATTTCGGCGGCCGTGGTGTCTTGGCTGGCGATTGCCTGGTTGCTCAAGTTTCTGCAAACCAACAGCACCTGGCCATTTGTGATCTATCGCTTGCTGTTCGGCGCCCTGCTGCTCGGCTTGGTGCTGGGAACCCCCACACTGGAGAAGCTTTCCGGTTAGCCGGTCTTAAGGATGAATAGGCGTGTGGAACGAGCCGAGTAACGGCATCCCCCTCGGGAACCAGGCTGGAGCCAGCACCCCCCAGCCGGCGGTGGTGGCTTCGGTGGAACCTGGCTCGATTGGCGAGGAGCTGGGTTTTCAACCCGGCGACCGCCTGCTGGCGATCAATGGCGTCCGGCCTCGGGATTTGATTGATCTGCGCTTGCTCTGCGGCGAAGAGGAGCTGCTGCTGGAGGTGGAAGACCCCAGCGGTGAACTGCACCGGGTGGCATTGGAAAAAGATGCCGACGATGGCCTCGGCCTTGAATTCACAGAAGCCCTGTTTGATGGCCTGCGCCAGTGCAACAACCGCTGTGGCTTCTGTTTCATTGACCAGCAGCCCCCGGGTAAGCGCCAAAGCCTTTATCTCAAAGACGACGATTACCGGCTCAGTTTTCTCTACGGCTCTTATCTCACCCTCACCAACCTGACGGCGGCGGATTGGCAGCGGATTGAGCAGCAGCGGCTCTCGCCTTTGTATGTGTCAGTGCATGCCACAGACCCCGAGCTGCGCAGTCGCCTGCTGCAGAACGAACGGGCGGGCCTGCTGCTGGACCAGCTCGCCTGGTTCCAGGAAAGGCGTTTGCAAATCCATGCCCAGGTGGTGGTTTGTCCTGGCATCAACGATGGCGAGGCGCTGCTGGCCACCCTCCAAGACCTGGCCCGCTTTGGCGGCGGCGATTGGCCAACGCTGCTGTCGGTGGCGGTGGTGCCGGTGGGGCTCACCCGCTTCCGGCCGGCCAACGATGGGCTGCTGCCCGTGGATCCGGCCATGGCCCGCCGCACGATTGCCGCAGTGGAACCGCTGCAGCAGCAGTTCAGCCACCGCTTTGGTAGCCGCTGGGCCTGGTTATCGGATGAGTGGTATCTGATGGCGGGTCTGCCCCTGCCGGCTCGGGACAGCTACGAGGACCTGCCCCAGCAGGAAAACGGTGTAGGCAGCATCCGTTCCTTTTTGGAGGAGCTCGAGCGGGCCACCACAAACCTGCCGCCACGGCTGGCCCGGCCCCAGCGGCTCAGCTGGGTGGTGGGCAGTCTGGTGGGCCAGGCGTTGGCGCCGGCGCTGGAGCGCTTGCGGGCGGTGGCGGGCCTTGAGCTAAACCTGCATGCCTTGCCGAGTCCCTACTGGGGCCAACCCCAGGTGGTAACAGGGCTGCTCACGGGGGCGGATCTGCTGGCGGGCTTGGCGGGACAGGATCTGGGCGAGCGGCTGCTGCTGCCCGCGGTGATGTTGCGCCAGGGGGAACCTGTGTTTCTGGATGACCTGCGCCTAGAGGAACTGCAATTGCAGCTTCCTGTGCCTGTTGAAGTGGTGGGGGGGGCAGCTGAGATCGTGGCCGCCTGCCTGCGCCAAACCGGAGCCGGGGACTAAATTCCTGTCACCAGAGTAAAAGGGTGGTTTCGGTGGCAGGACAAAAGCGCAGCTTGCTGCTGGCCCTAGTCCTGGGTGCTTCCGGCATTGCCCAGGCCCAGGAACAATTGAGCCAGCCAGCGCCCGCTGCCCAGCCCCCCTTGGATTCAGTGCAGGCACCGTTGCCCAATGCCTTGGAGGTTAAAGGAACTCGGCCGAAATCGAACCCCGGGGTGATCCCCCCAGCGGCCACCACCCTGCCCCCTGAGTTAGACCGCCTCAACGCGCCCCCCTCCCTGGCGCTGCCCACCAAGCCGGCCCAGGTACGCATCGATGACCTGCGGCCCCTGGGCTTGGCGGAGGTGGAACGACTCGCCGAAGTGAATAACCCCTTCCTCAAATCAATTGCGATGCAGGTGGAGGAGGCGAAGTCAAACCTGCGGGCCCAGATCTCCGCCTGGTATCCCACCCTGAGCCTGAGTACGGGTTCCTTCCCCACGCGCACCTTTGCCTCCCGCACCCAGAACTATGGCGGCGACTCCCTAACTCCGAATAACCCCTACGATTCCCCTTCCCCTAAAACCCAAACCCAAACCTACGGGGCGGTGGCTGGGCTCAACTTCAACTGGGATCTGATCAACCCCCAGCGGGTGCCCCAGATTGCCGCCGCCCGAGATAGCTATGAAAAGGCTAAAAATCAATATCTGATTGCCCTGCGGGACCTGCGTTTGCAAACGGCCCAAACCTATTTCGGCCTCCAAAATGCCGATGACCAGGTGCGGATTGGTAAGTCGTCGGTGCAATCTTCCCTAGTGAGCCTGCGCGATGCCCGGGCCCGTTTCCAGGCGGGGGTGGCCACAAAGCTGGATGTGATGGAAGCGGAAACCCAGCTGGCCCGCGACCAGCAGGTGCTCACCAATGGCCTCTCGGAGCAGGCCAAGGCCCGCCGCCAGCTGGCCCGGATCCTGGCCCTGCCCCAAACGGTTACCCCCACGGCCAAGGACCCTTCCGTGGTGCTCGGGGTGTGGCAGCCCAGCCTGCAGGAAAGCATCGTGGCCGCCTATGCCTTTAGGGAAGAACTAGATAACATCATCCTTGATATCTCAGTGGCCAATTCAAATGCGAATGCGGCCTTGGGCAATGTGCAGCCTTTCCTAAGCATCGTTAGCACCTCGGGCTGGGATAAAACCTTCGGCGAGGCCAATGTTTATGGCCCCGCTGACATGGGCCTGGTGGTGGAAAACCTGCGGGAAACCATCGGTATGAACCTGCGTTGGAATATTTTTGATGGCGGTCGTTCGGCTGCCCAGGCCCGCCAGCAACGCCAATTGGCCAAGGAAAATACCTTTAAGTTTGCCGATCAGCGTGACAAATTGCGCTACGAAGTAGAGGAGTCTTACTTCAACCTCCAGGCCCAGGTTCGAAACCTGATCACCCTCTCCCGCCAGGTGTTGAGTACCCGGGAATCACTGCGGCTGGCCCGCCTGCGCTTCCAGGCCGGGGTAGGCACCCAGCGCAACGTGGTTGATACCCAGCGAGATCTCACCCAGGCGGAGGTGAGTTACAGCAATGCGGTGTCGCAATACAACACCTTCATGGCCCAGCTGCAGCGCCGCACCGGCCTCGACCAGGTGTTGCGCTGTGTGCCGCCCCGCCTGCCCGCCGAACCTCCGGCCAAGGATTCCCTCACCGACATCCCCGTGTTGCCGGTGCTCACCGATTCCCCCTGTGTAATCAAGCCGGCCTCAAAAGCGTTGTAGGAACCTCCTGCTAACGACTTAAATCCCAGCCCTTGTTTTCCGCCCGCTTTCTGCTGCTGGCCCTGCGTTTGGGGCTGTTTCAGGCCTGTTTGGGGGCCTTGGCGGTGCTCACCCTGGGCATCTTCAACCGTTTGTTGATTGATGAATTTGAGGTGCCAGCGGCGCTCACCGCCCTGGCCCTAGGGGCCCAACAGTTGGTGGCCTTCACCCGGGTTTGGTTTGGCCAGCGCTCCGACCGTTGCCGCTGGCGGGGGCTGCGCCGCACCCCCTTCATCATTGGCGGTGCTGCCGCCTTCTGTCTGCTGTTCTGGGTGGCCGGCCGCACGGTGCTTTGGGTGGCGCAGGCCTCCCAGGCCGGGGATGGCGCTGCGGTGCTCTCCAGGGGCCTGGTGCTGGCCCTGGTGTTCCTGGTTTATGGGCTGGCGATCTCGGCCAGTTCCACCCCCTTTGCGGCCCTGCTGGTGGATGTAACCAGCGAGCGGGAGCGGTCCCCCCTGGTGTCGGTGGTTTGGTCGATGCTCACGGTGGGCATTGTTGCTGGGGCGATCCTGGCCAGTCGCTTCCTGGGCACCGCCTGCGCCAGTGCTGATCTAACCCTGGTGATAGCTGGGGTGGAGCGCTTGATCGTGGTGGCGCCCCTGCTGATTTTTGCCCTGGTGCTGCTGGCGGTGGTGGGGGTGGAGAAGCCCCTGGCCAGGGCCAGCGCCAGCACCGGCGATTCCGACACCAAGGCGCCGGGCTTTGGCCAGGCCTGGCGTTTGCTGCGGGCTGATCCCCAAGTGGGTTATTTCTTTGGGGTGCTTTGTTTGTTCACCTTCAGCCTCTTCCTGCAGGAGGCGGTGCTGGAGCCCTACGGCGGCGCCATCTTCCAGATGAGTGTTTGTGACACCACCAAGCTCAATGCGATCTGGGGGGTGGGAACTTTGGTGGGGATCGCCAGCACCGGGTTCCTGTTGGTGCCGCGGCTGGGGCCCCAGCGCACGGCCCTGGTGGGGGGGGTGTTGTCGGCCCTGTTCCTGTTGTTGATTGCCTACGCCGGCTCCTTGCCCTCCGAGGGGCTGTTCAAGCTGGCCCTGGGGCTGTTTGGTTACGGGGCCGGGGTTTGCACCAATGCCTGCCTCACCCTGATGCTGGGGCTCACCTCGCCGCTGCTGGCCGGCACTTTCATCGGCATCTGGGGCCTGGCCCAGGCCTATGCCCGCGGCTTTGCCACCGTGGCCGGCGGGGGCCTGCTCAGCCTCTTTGGCGGCGTCTTTGGCGGCCAGAACAGCTTTGGCGCCTATGCCAGTGTGTTCGTTCTACAGGCCATTGGTTTGCTGTTGGCCGGCTTCCTGCTGTTACGGGTGGATACCGCTCTGTTCCAGGAGCGGATGCAGCGGGCCCTTGGTTCAGTGGCGGCCTTTGAGATCGATTGAACCGATGAATTCTTTCCCCTCCGACCCCCAGTGGCAGGCCCTGGGGGTGCTGCTGGATCGGGTGGCGGAGCGGCAGCGCCAAGACTTTGGCCAGATCAGCAGCAGCCTCAAGCCCGATGGCAGCTTGATCACCGCCTGTGACCAATGGAGTGACGCCACCCTGGCGGAGGGTTTGGCTGCCATCTATCCCGGTGATGGCCTGCTCAGTGAGGAGGGCAACACCAATGTGCCCCTGGAGGCCCGCTACTGGGTGGTGGATCCCCTCGATGGCACCACCAATTTTTCCGTGGGTTTGCCGATTTGGGCCATTTCCCTGGCAAGGATTGAGGCCGGCCGGCCGATTGCGGCGGTGCTTGATCTGCCCCCCCAGCGCCAGCGGTTTGTGGCGGTGCGGGGCCAGGGGGTTTGGCGTGATGGCGTGAAGCTCAACCCCCCCGCCGCCCCCCGCCACGGTTGCAGCTGTGCCAGCCTCTGCAGCCGTTCCATCCAGGTGCTGCGCACGGTGGCGGCGCCGTTCCCGGCCAAGCCGCGCATGTTGGGGGTGGCAAGCCTCAATCTGCTGGGGGTGGGTTTAGGCACCCTGGTGGCGGCTTTAGAGGCCACCCCAAAGATTTGGGATCTGGCGGCGGTCTGGTTGATGTTGGAGGAGCTGGGCTGTCCGATCGAGGCGCTGGCTAAGGCGCCCTTTCCACTGGCACCGGGCTCGGCCCAGGCTGAAATCGGCTACCCACTGCTCAGCGCCTACAACCAGGAGCAGTTGCAGCGCTTTCTGCCCTGGGGCCAGGCCCTGCTGCAGTGACCTGCTGCATTAAGGGGCGGCGCTTAGGTTTCGATGCCCAGCTCCAGCCATACGGCCTGGAGCAGTTTGTCGAGGCCCTTGCCGGTGGCGGCGGAGATCACCAGCACCGGTTGTTCCATTTCCTCCTCCAGGGCCGTCTTCAGCGGGGCAATGCTTTCTTCATTCAGCAGTTCCCCCTTACTGAGCACCAGAATCCTGGGCCGTTCCGGCAGCCCGTGGCCGTAGGCCTGTAGTTCCCCCAGCAGGGTTTTGGCATCTTTGATCGGATCCTCCTGGGAGCAATCCACGAGATGAATAAGTAGCCGGGTGCGTTCGATGTGGCGCAGGAAGTCGTGGCCGAGGCCAGCGCCGGCGGCGGCTCCGGCAATCAAACCGGGGATATCGGCAAATACCGTGCCATCGCCGGTGGGGCGGCGCACCACCCCCAGGTTGGGCACCAGGGTGGTGAAGGGGTAGTCGGCGATCTTGGGCCTGGCCGAGGAAAGCACACTGATCAGCGTGCTTTTGCCGGCATTGGGCATGCCCACCAGCCCCACCTCGGCCAGCAGCTTCAGCTCCAGCTGCAGTTCCCGGCCTTCCCCTTCTTTGCCTTCGGTGAATTTCTCTGGGGCGCGGTTGCGGTTGCTCAGGTAATGGGCGTTGCCGAGGCCCCCCTTGCCCCCCTTGGCAATCACGATGCGTTCGCCGGCCTCCACCAGGTCGCCGAGCAGCAGGCCTGAGCCCAGATCACGCACCTCGGTGCCACAGGGCACCCGGATCACCAGGTCGTCGGCGCTGGCGCCGGTGCTGCGGTTAGGGCCGCCGCGGCGGCCATCGTTGGCCTCAAACATCCGTTTGTATTTGAAGTCGAGCAGCGTTTGGAGATTGCTGTCGGATTCGAGCACCACATCGCCCCCCCAGCCGCCATCACCGCCGGAGGGACCCCCCGCTGGCACGTACTTTTCCCGCCGGAAGGCCGCGATACCGTCGCCGCCCCGGCCGGCCTTCACGGCGATCCTGGCCTGGTCGATGAACTGCACGGTCTTCCTACCAATCCTCCATTCTTCCCACCCCAGCATCATCCCTAAAGTCGAGGCCCCTGCCGCCCCCCCTTGGCTGAGGTCGAATTTCGCGACCTGCGCAAGCAATACCCCCCCCGGCGTAGGGGGGCAGCTGTGCAGGTGCTCAAGGGCATCGACCTCCTGGTGAAGGATGGGGAATTCCTTGTGCTGGTGGGCCCTTCCGGCTGCGGCAAGAGCACTTTGCTGAGGCTGTTGGCGGGGCTGGAATCCCCCACGGCGGGCCAGGTGCTGGTGGGGGGCCGTGACGTGACGGAACTGCCCCCCTCCCGCCGCGATGTGGCGATGGTTTTCCAGAGCTATGCGCTCTATCCGCATCTCACGGTGGCAAACAACATCGGTTTCGGTTTGCGGCGTTCTTCCCACCGCAGCGGCCCCGAGCAACTGCAGGATTGGCTGGCCCGCAGTACTGGTTGGCTGCACTCCCCGCGGGAGCAGCGCCTGCGGGAACGGGTGGAGCAGGTGGCACGGATGTTGGATCTCCAGGCGTTGCTGGACCGCCTGCCCAAGGAACTCTCCGGGGGCCAGAAGCAGCGGGTGGCCCTGGGGCGGGCGATTGCCCGGCAACCGGCCGTGTTCCTGATGGATGAACCGCTCAGCAACCTCGACGCCAAATTGCGGGGGGACACCAGGCGCCAGATCGTGGAGCTGCAGCGCTCTTTGGGGGTCACGACCCTTTATGTGACCCACGATCAGGTGGAAGCGATGACCATGGGCCATCGCATTGCGGTGCTCAATGGCGGTCGCCTGCAGCAGCTCGGCACGCCGATGGAGCTTTATCAGAATCCTTCCAATTTGTTTGTGGCCCAGTTCATTGGTTCGCCGCCGATGAACCTGATGCCGGTGGAGGTGCTCAGTGGCGAGCTGGTGAGCCTGGCCGGCCGGCGGATCAGCCCAGATGCCCGCTACAGCCCCCTGCTGGGCCCCCGCATCGGTGAACGGCTCACCGCCGGCCTGCGGCCCGAACGGCTGCGGCTCGGCCCCGCCACCAACCGCAACCTGCCGGCGGCGGTGCTGCAGGTGGAGGCCCTGGGCAATGAGTTGCTGGTGGCCTGTCAGTTGCAGGAGGGGGGCCAGGCCGTGCAGTTACGGGCTGATCCTGGGGCCGCCCTGGTACCCGGCCAAACGGTGCATCTGGAGGTGGATAGCCAGGGCTGGAGCTTCTTTGACGCCGCTGGAGAAGCGCTGGGCCAAGCCCGACCAACACCGGCCCCGAAGCTTGAATTACCCAGCTTCGGGGCTTGAGCTGGGGTCCACCGGCTCCAGTTGCAGGGTGGAGTGGTCGATGCCCAGCTGGGCCAGGGCGTTCTTGGCCTGGTGAATCAGGGCCATGTCGTCCCCTTGGCCGGGGGGCCGTTGCAGGTGGGCGGTGAGCGCCGTTTGGGAGGTGCTCATGCCCCAAATGTGCAGGTGATGCACTGAATGCACCCCCTCCAGGGCCGCCAGGGTGCGTTCCACCTCTTCCACATCGATGCCGGGGGGCACCCCATCAAGGGCCACCACTAGGGCCTGCTGCAGCAGCTGCCAGCCGGTCCAGGCCACGGCAAGGCCCACGCCAATGCCGGTTAGGGGATCGAGCCATTGAATCCCTGTGGCCCCTACCAGCAAGGCACTCACCAGCACGGCGGCACTCACGGCCGCATCGGTGAGCAGGTGCACCACCGCCGCCCGGCGGTTCAGGTCGTGGCCATGGTTGTGGCCAAACAGCCGAGCGGAGAACAGGTTCACCACAATGCCGGCCAGGGCGGCCCAGGCCACGGGGCCGGGGTGCACCTCCACCGGTTTGCCAAACCGCTGGAGGCCCTCCACGATCACCACCCCGGAGGCCATCAGGATCAGGGCGGCATTCACCATCGAGGCCAGCTGGGTGCTGCGGCCAAAGCCATAGGTAAAGCGTCTGTTGGCGGGCCGGGCACTGAGCCGTTCCGCCCCCCAGCCCAGCAACAGGCCAGCCACATCCCCCAGGTTGTGCAGGGCATCGCCGATCAGGGCCAGGGAGCCAAACCCAATGCCGATGGCTAGTTGTAGGCCCGAAAGGGCGCTGTTCAGCAGCACACTCCAGCGGAAAGCGGCGGGGTTGCCTTCCCGGTGTTCATGCTGAATTTCCTTGGGCAGCCGCTGGCGCTGCACCGCCGGATGGTGGTCATGGTCAGGGCCGTGGTCGTGATTGGTTTCTGTCATTGCACTTTTTTAGGTCAGCTATAGGTCAGCGGGGCCAAATCACACTGCATCCCGCCCCACCATCCCCCTGCTCCGCATCGCAGACCTTTTCCACATAGGCGAGGCCCTCAAGCCAGCTGCGCAGCCCCCGCTTGAGCCGACCGCTACCCACCCCATGGATCACCCAAAGGGGCCCGCGGCAGTGGCGTAACTGCTCCTCCACCGCCGCCTCCGCCTCATGCACCCGCATGCCGCGCACATCGACGCTGTTGCGGTTGGTGCGCACGCTGGGGCTGTTGCCACTCCCACTCCCATTGGCATTGGCGCTGGCCCCTTGCCGCTGTTGAACCGGCGCTGGAGGCGGGCTGGGCTTCTCCCCCTGCAGGCCTTCGATGCCCCCCAGGGGCACCGTGAGCCGCAGCACGCCACAACGCACGGTCAGTTCCTTGCCGTCGTCGGCTAGGGCCAGCACCTCGGCGGCCTTGCCCAGGCTGAGCAGTCGCACCCGCTCCCCCGGTTGGGGAGTCCAACCGCCCTGGTCCCGGTTGGGCAGCCGCGGTCGATGTTCGGCCTCCAGCAGCTTGAGCCGTTGGCCGGCCTGGCGGGCCTGTTCGCCATCGGCATCGCCCTGGCGCAGGCGGCGGATCAGCTGCCGCACCTCCTTTTGACCCTCCTTGATCGAGCCCTCCAGCCGCTGGCGGGCCAGGCTCTGTTGTTCCTTTTGAAGGTTTTGCTGCTGTTGCCAGCTCTGCAGCAGTTCCTCATGCAGCAATTCAGCCCGCATCAACAGGGCGGCGGTTTCTTCGGCGGCCTCCTGCTGGCGCTGGCGCTGGTCCTCCAGGCCGCTGATCACGCTGTTAACGCTGCTGGTGCCCTGGGCCTCCAGCAGGGCCTCCGCCTGGCTGAGCACCGCTTCGCTGAGCCCCAGGCGCCGGGCCACCGCCAGGGCATTGCTGCGGCCGGGGATCCCCCAGAGCAGCCGATAGGTGGGCCGCAGGCTGGCCTCGTCAAATTCCACCGAGGCGTTTTCAAAACGTTGGTCGTTGTATTTGAGGGCCTTGAGTTCACCGAAGTGGGTGGTGGCCACGGTGAGGGCCACCCGGTCGGCCAGCAACCGCAGCAGGGCGGTGGCGAGGGCGCTGCCCTCGCTGGGGTCTGTGCCGGCCCCCACCTCATCGAGTAGCACCAGGGCCGGGGCGGCGCCGGGGCAGGCCAGGGCCTCAACCGCCGCCAGGATCCGGGCGATGCGGCGCACATGGCCGCTGAAAGTGGAGAGGTTTTGCTGGAGTGATTGTTCGTCGCCGATGTCGGCCAGCACCGCCTCACACCAGGGCAGCTGCGGCGTGCCGCTGCAGGGCAAGAACAGGCCGGCCCGGGCCATCAGGGCGGCCAGCCCCAGGCTTTTCAGGGTCACGGTTTTACCGCCGGTGTTGGGGCCGGTGATTGCCACCACCCGCAGGGGCGGATCGATCCGCAGGCTCACCGGCACCACCGCGGCCCCCCCCTGCCGCCGCTCCTGCCACACCAGCAGCGGATGGCGCAGGTCGCGCAGTTGCCAGTGGTCGCTGCCCAGCTCCGGTTTCACCGCCCCGAGCCAGGCGCCGTAACGGGCCCGGGCCAGGGCGAAGTCCAGTTGGGCCAAGCAATGTTGCAGTGCTTCAAGGGCCTCCACTTCTGCGCCCACGGCGCCACTGAGCTGCAACAGCAGCCGCCGTTCCTCCTCCCGTTCCTGGCCCTCCAGCTCAGCGATGCGATTGCCCAGGCCCACCACCGCCTGGGGTTCCAGGAAAAAGGTGCTACCTGAGGCGGAACTGTCGTGCACCAGCCCCTGCAGCTGGCTGGCCGCCCCGGCCTTCACGGCCAGCACGGGGCGGCCATGGCGCTGGCTGATCACCGTGTCTTGCAGCTGCGCCCCCCAGCGACGGATCAAATCCTGCAGCCGGGCCTGGCGTTCCTGGCGCTGGCCGTGCAGTTGGCGGCGGAGGCCCTCCAGGATCGGACTGGCCCGGTCTGCCACCCGGCCCCCCTCCTCGAGGGCAAAGCGCAGTTGTTGTTCCAGTTCCGGCAGGGTGCGCAGCCCCTCCAGCAGGGCCGTGGTTACAGGCCGCAGCTGGGGGTCATCGATCTGGCGCCGCAGCCGCCGGGCCGCCGCCAGGGTGTCGGCCAGCTGCAGCAGGGCTTCGCCGCCGGCGCAGCCGCCCTTGGCGCAGAGCTGCAGGGTGGCATGCAGGTCCACCACCCCAGCGAAGCTCAGGCCGCCATCGCTGAGGCCATCGAGGGCCAGCAGTTCCACGGTTTCCTGCAACCGCCGCCGCGCCTCCCCCAGCTGGGGGGCCAGGGGCAGGGCGAGGCAGAGCCGTTGCCCCAGCCCACTGGCGGCAAAGCCCGCCAGCTGTTGGCCGAGGCGGTCCCACTCCAGCAGCTGCAGGGCCTCCGCCTGAATGTCCAGCGTGCTTGCCATCGCCCCATTGTCGAGGGCCGTGGTGGCCAGGGGCGATCGGCGGCAGACTGCGAATCCGTTGGCTTCCCCCTTGGTGCTGGATGCCCCTGGCTATCGCCCTGTGGCGCTTGCCCTCAGCGGGATGGCGGCGCTCACCGCCGCCTGGGCCCTGTTTTGGCCGGTGCCCACGGAGGTGGTGGGCCGCGGTGTGTTGATCGTGCCGGGGGACGCCACCCTGCTGGATGCCCGCTCAGCGGGGCAAATCCTTGAGCTGGCCATGGTCCAGGGGCAGCGGGTACGGCGGGGCCAGCCCCTGCTGAAGCTCTATCTGCCCGCCCTGGAGCAGGAGTTGCAGCGCCAGCGCCGGGACCTGGGCGAGCAGATCGCCATCAACGCCAGCCTCAACCACCGGGATGCGGTGCGGCTGGGCACTGCTGGGCGCCTGCGTGCGACCGCCCTGGCGAAGTTGCAGGCCGATGCCGGCCAGTTTCGCCAGCTCAAAACCACCTACGACCAGAAGCTGGCCGACTACCGCTACCTGGCCGCCAGGGAGGTGGTGGCGCCATTGGCGGCGCCGGTGGTGAGCACCGAAGACAGAACCACCCAGCTGGCGGTGACCCTCGCCGACCTGCGCATCCAGGAGCAGGCCGCCGTTGATGCCTACCAGAAGGTGAAGTTGGAAATAAGTACCGAGCGGCTGCAACGCGACTACCGGATCAACGACCTGCGGCGGACGATCCGGGTGACGGAGCAGCGCCTCGGCTTTGAGGGCACCCTGCGGGCCGACCGGGATGGCCGGGTGCTGGATGTGCAGGTGGTGCGCGGTCAAACCGTGAAGGCGGGCCAGCGGCTGGGCACCCTCCAGGGCCTGAGGCCCCAGCCCCTGCGGGCTGTGGCCTACTTCTCCCCCGCCGATGCCCGGCGCCTGCGGCGGGGGCTGCCGGTGGAGCTGGTGCCCGACTGGCGCCAGCGGGGTCGCTTTGGCGGGGTGGAGGCCACGGTGCAGCGGCTGAACCTTTTGCCAGCCACCGAAGAAGACGTGAACACCACCCTCGGCAACCCCCAACTGGCCCAGGAATTGGTGAAAAATGGTCCGGTGATGCGGGCTGAGCTGCTGCTAAGCCGGGACCAGAGCCATGGCGCTGCACCCCCTCGCTATCGCTGGACCCTGTCCGCCGGCAGCCGGGTGTTCCCCCTGCGGGAGGGGCTCACGCTCACGGCCCACAGCTATGTGGAGTGGCGACCGGCGATTAGTTATCTGGTGCCGGTGCTGCGCGACCTCACCGGCAGTTACCGCACCCTGCGGCAGCTGCGCTGGGATCGCCCCAGCCTGCGCCAGAACCCGGAGGAACTCTGATGACCCGGTTAACAACCCTGCAGCACTGGTTCTCCACCCCCCTGCGGCGGGAATTGCCCTGGCTGGGCCTGGAGGCGCTGCTGCTGGTGGTGCTGCTCCATGCCAATGCCCCGGAGCTGTGGTTTTGGTTCTTTCTGTTGCTACTGCTGCTGCTTTGGCGGGGGATCAACTGTTGGTGGCAGGCGGCTCAAGGGTCAGCTCCCGCAGCAGACGGGCATAGCTGAGGTTTGCCAGGGTGATCGCTTCGGCCTTGGCCTCCATGGCCACGGTGAGTTCCCGCAGGCTGTCGCTCACGTCGGTGTAGTCGGCGAGGCCGATCCCGTAGCGGGCCCGGGCATCGCGCAGGGCTTCGCGGGAGGCCCGGTAGGCGGCCCGGGCCGCCAGCACCTGGGCTAGGGCCGCCTCGTGGTCAAAGAAGGCGGTTTCCAACTCCTGGCGGATGCGGTTGCGTTCGCGGGCGCTGGCCAGGCTGAGCCGTTCGGCGCCGGCGCGGCTGGCGGCCACCTGGCCGGCGCTGATCCCCCCGTCAAACAGGCGCCAGTTCAGCCGCAGCCCGGCGGCCCAGTCGGCCTGCTGGTTTTGCACCACTGGGATGTGGGTGGCGCCGCAACAGCCCCGCAGGGTTACGCCGAAGTTGCTGAGGTTGTTTTGGCCATAGCCCCCCTCGGCAAACAGCCCCAGGTTGGGCAGCAACTGGGCCGCCTGGGCATCGGCCTGGCGCAGCAGTGCCTCCCGGGCGGCCCGCAGGGCGATGAGCTGGGGGTTCTGGTGGAAGCCCTGCACCAGGGTGCGTTCCAGGTCGAGGGGCCAGGGGGGTTGCAGCGTTAGGGGGCCTCCGGCGGTAAGGGTGGTGCTGAAGGCCACGTTCAGCAGGTTGGAGAGTTCCCGTTGCCGGCTGCGGCGGTCCGCCAGGGCCTGCAGCAGGCGCCGCTGGTCCTCCTGGCGGCGGGCTTCGATGCGGTAAGCGTCTAGTCGGGGCACCAGGCCCGAGCGTTTCAGGGCCTGCACCTGCCCCTGGATCACCAGGTCATTGGCCAGCACCGCCTCGCGGATGTGCACCTGTTGCTGGGCCAGCTGCAGCCGGTAGAAGCTGCTGCTCACCGCCAATTGGGTGGCCCTGAGTTGGTCGCCGTAGCGGGCATCGGCCTCCTGGCGCTGGGCCTGGCGACCGGCCAGGGTGGGGCCGCGGCTGAAATCCAGCAGGCTGTAGTCAAGCCGCAGGCCGGCGGAAATGTCGGCAAAGCCTGAGGTGAGGGCATTCCAGCCATTGGTCGATACCCGGAAGCCGGCGCCGGGGGCATAGGTCTTGACGCTGCTGCCGTTGGCCTGGGTAACGGAGCTGTATTCCGGGTAGAGCGAATAGTTGTTCTGGGGGGCGAAGTTGTATTGGCTTTGCTGGCTATAGCCCCCCTGGGCCCGGAAGCCGATCACCGGGGCGTAGAGGCCCCTGGCGCTCTGCACCAGCCCCTGGCTTTCCCGCACCTGGGCCTGGCGTTCCTGCAGGGCCAGGTCGTTGCTGAGGGCCAGCTCGAGGGCCTGGGGCAGGTTTAGGCGCAGTTCCTGGCGGATGGCCAGCTCTTCCGGTTGGCTGGGCAGGGCCAGGGACGCTGGGGCCTGCAGGCTGCCGGCCGGGGCGGCGGCGAGGGAGCTCAGGCTGGGGGCAGTTTTTTCAGCGGGGTTGTCCCCCAGCACGCGGTCCAGCTGGCCCAGCTGCCGTTCCAGTTGCTCTAGCTGCCGCAGCAGGGCCGCCGAGGGCGGTGGGCCGCCGGCTGCGGCGAGCCCTGGCCAAAACAAAAACAGCCCTGGCACCAGTAGCGCTGGCCTCACGGTTGGGGATCCGCCGGTGGGCTGGGGGCGCTGGCTTTGAGTCCGTGCAGGCCCAGGGTGGTGCGGGCCAAGCAGCCGATGCTGAAGCAGATCATGGCGCTGCCCAGCAGCTCCCAATGCACCCGGCTGCGGTCGTCCACCAGTTTCACCACCGCCAGCAGCACCAGCAGGGCCGCCAGCCAGGGCAGGCTCACTAGCAACCGCAGCAACGCCGGGGTCATGGCCTTAGCTCCGCAGGGCAGCGGCCCGGCCCAGCCGGAACAGCCCCCACGACACCTTGCATACGCAGCCGATGCTGAAGCAGATCGCCCCACTACCGAGCAAGCCCCAACCATGGCTGTGGTGGTCGAACTGGTCGGTGTAGAGCAAGCGCAGGGCCAGCAGCCCGCAGAGGCAGGCCGCCAGCCAGGGGGCATACACCCAACCCACAAAAAAGGTCAGCCTTGGCGGAGCCATGCGGCGGCATCACAGGCGTGATAAGTGAGGATTAAATCAGCGCCAGCCCGTTTAAAACACAACAGGGTTTCCAATACCACCGCCCGCTCATCAATCCAGCCCCGTTCGGCGGCGGCCTTCACCATCGAATATTCACCGCTCACGTTGTAGGCGGCGATCGGCAGTTCCGTTTCCCCCCGCAGCCGATGGATGATGTCCATATAGGCAAGGCCGGGCTTCACCATCAGGATGTCGGCCCCCTCCTGTTCATCCAGCAGGGCTTCGGTGAGGGCTTCGCGGCCGTTGGCCGGATCCATCTGGTAGGTGGATTTGTCCTTGGGGATCGGTTTGTTGCCGGTGGCCCGGGGGGCCGAATCAAGCGCTTCGCGGAAGGGGCCGTAATAGGCGGAGGCGTACTTGGCGGTGTAGCTGATGATGCCCACGTGCTCGAAGCCTTCGGAATCAAGGGCTTCCCGGATCGCCCCTACGCGGCCGTCCATCATGTCGCTGGGACCGACCAGGTCGGCCCCCGCCTGGGCCTGGGTCACCGCCTGGCGGCAGAGGATTTCAACGGTTTCGTCATTGAGCACCACCCCCTCGGCGCTAACGATGCCGTCGTGGCCATCACAGGAATAGGGGTCGAGGGCCACGTCGGTCATCACCGTCATGGCGGGATGCACTTCCTTGAGCCGCCGGATCGCCCTGGGGATCAGCCCCCCTTCGTTGAAGCATTCACTGCCATCTTCGGTTTTGAGGCCATCGGCCACCTTGGGGAAGAGCACCACGCAGCGGATGCCCAGCTCCCAGGCGCGGCCCACCTCGTTGATCAGGCCGTCGAGGCTCCAACGCTGGCAGCCGGGCATGGCGCCAATGGGCTCGTTGCTTACCCCTTCGTGCACGAATAGGGGGTAGATGAAATCCGCTGCTGAAAGCTGATGTTCCCGCACCATTGCCCGCAGGGCAGGGGTGCGGCGCAGCCGCCGGGGGCGATAGGACAGCTCCATGGTTCAAAGCCCGCTGGCGGGATCCTACGGGCCCCCCTGGTTCGTTCAGCTGCCCCAGCGGGAGACCAGCAGGATCAGCAGCGCACCGCTGATCGAACTCACTTGAAAAATCAAGTCCACTTTGTTGATTCGAGCCATTACCGCAGTTTGTTGCTCTGGTGCGGCATTGGAATAGGCATTGGTGCCCCAAACAAACAGGGCGAATAGAACCATCGACGCCACAAATCCAAACAGATAAAGTTTGTCTAGAAAGGTGAGGTAGTCGAGGGGGGGTAGTTCTGCCCGGGCGCTCTGCTGCAAAAACACCATAGTTAGTAGGGCGGTGGAGGGGATGGCCAGGCGCACATCGGTGAAGTTGCCCTCCAGGTTTGGAGCCATCAGCAGAATCGCCATCACGGTGATCCAGGGGAGGATGTATTGATAGAAGGCGGCCCAGGGATCAGTGGCGTAATCCACCGCAAAGGTCACCTGGCTGAATTCGCCGCCATTGGGTATCCCCTCAAGCCCAAAGGTGGTGCTGTAAACATGAATTTTACTCTCAACTGTCGCCCCCTTCACCTGGTAGCCATTTAAGCCTGCATAGTCGCCGAGCACCTGCTTGGTGCCGAGTTTTGGATTGAGCAGAATATTCTCTTCACCCACGGAAAAGATCGTGGGCCTGGTCTCCAGAATTAGGGGCAGGCTCAGGGATTGAAAAGGGAAGGCCTGCAGGCTTTCCTTGTCGTCGTAGAAGCGGGCTGAAAAGCGAAAAAGCTGTAGATATCGGCCGTCTGGTAGGCGGTCTGGCTGACTGCTGTCCAGTTCGATTTTGGAGTCCCAGGCCTCCACTTGATTCACGAATTCAACAATACTTTTAAGGTCAATATTGTTTTTTGCGATCATTTCCTGCACCGGTTCCGACCACTTTAGCCAGTACCAACCTTCGGCGGTAAATGTTTTGTCCTTAAGGGAAAGATTGTAGAGGTTCTCAATATGTGCCCCCACCTCAATGCTGCGGGCTGGATCAGTAATGGCCGGGGCAGGTTTTAATTCCTGGGACTCGGCCATCGATGGGTTCAGCAGCCCGAAGCCCAATGTCAGGGCCGCCAGGAGGCTGAGCAGTGCCGCCAGCAGAGGTTTTCTCAAGCGATGCAGCTGCATCAGAGCTTGGCTCCCTTGAAGAGGCTTTCGCGGGGATCCTGGCTGCGGGCAGCCCGTAACTGTTGGTAGAGCTCTTGTTCCTCGGGGCTGGGGGCGCTGGGCAGTTGCAACTGAATGGTGAGCAACAGGTCGCCGCGGCCATTGCGCAGGGGCCAGCCCTTGCCCTTGAGGCGCAGGCTGCGGCCGCTGGCGATGCCGGCGGGCACCGTCACCAGCGCTTCGCCATCGGGGGTGGGCACCTTCACCTCCCCCCCCAACAGCGCCTCATCGGGGGCCAGGGGCAGATCGGCCCGCATCAGGTCGCCGTCCAGGCTCCAGACCGGATGGCTGTCCAGCTGGATGTTTAGGTACAGATCTCCGCGACGGCCGCTGCTGGGCTGCAGGTTGCCCTTGCCTTTGAGCCGCAGGCGGCTGCCACTGCGTACCCCGGCCGGTATGCGCACCTGCACCCGTTCCTGGTTCACCTGCAGGCTGCGTTCGCAGCCCTGGAAGGCCTCGGCAAAGCTCACCTTGAGGTTGGCCTCGGCATCCAAGTTCACGGCGGCAGCACCGCCTGGGAAGCCGCCCCCAGGAAAACCACCCCCAGGGAAGCCGCCCCCCGCAAAGCCGCCGCCGCCGGAGGGGCCACCGAAACGACCAAGCAGATCGTTGATGAAATCGTCGAAATTGCCGTAGTTGCCGAAGTCCACATCGAAGCCAGCCGGACCGGGGGCGTTGCCACCCGCCTGGTTCCAGTACTGGCCAAATTGCTCGTAGCGGCGGCGTTTCTCCGGATCGGAGAGCACCTCATAGGCCTCGCTGATCTCCTTGAATTTGGCCTCGGCGCCCTTGTCGTCTGGATTCACATCCGGGTGGTATTGCCGCGCCAGCCGCCGGAAGGCCTTCTTGATGGCATCGGCATCGGCCCCCCGTTCCAGGCCCAGCACCTTGAAGTAGTCGCGGTAACCGCCGCCGTTCATGGGGGGTAAGTCCTGAGCTGCCATCTTTCCCCAGTCTCTCAGCTCCCCTAACCTCAACCCATATGGCTGTGTTCGATGGCGCGTTTCCCCTGGGCTCTGCCCCTAGCCACCCTGCTGTTGGCGGCCACCCCAGCCCTGCCGGTGCGGGCGGGCACCCTGGGGGAGGCGGTGAGCCCCTCCACTGCGGAGCAGTTGCAGCTGGCTAAAGAGCTCAAACGGCTGGGGGTGATTTTTTATGGGGCCTGGTGGTGCAGCCATTGCTTCCACCAGAAAAACCTGTTTGGCACAGAGGCGGGCCAGCAGCTTCCCTACGTGGAATGCGACAAAAATGATGAGGGCCGTGACCGCTGCCGCCAGGCCGGGGTGAAGGCCTTCCCCACCTGGGTGCTGGGCGAGAAACGCAGCGAGGGGGTGATGAGCTTGAAGGAACTGCGGACCTGGGCTGGGCTTTAAGCAGCAGAGCTGCTACTACTTAATCTCTAGCTGCTGAGAAAGAAAAATTTTGGAGTCAAGGCTTTTTCTATTCCCTTGACCGGTGGGGCCATAGGAGTGAGTCAATAAATCTGGTGGTCAAGCCAGTATTAGTATAGAGATTCCCTTTGCTGGAGGGTTTTATGGTCGCGAATGCTGCTTGGCCTAGCCGAATCCTGAAGATCGGCGATGTATCGAGACGTGCCGGATTGTCAGTTAAGACGATTAGATTTTATTGCGATCAGGGACTTATTTGTCCCAGTGGTCGTTCTGAAGGGCGTTATCGCTTGTTTGAGGAAAGCGTGATCGAGGAACTTTCTTTGATTCGGGCTCTTAAGATGATGGAATTCCCCTTGATAGATGTGAAGTTGATCCTGGAAGCCAGGCGCTCAGGAATTTGCAACTGTTCTTTTCTGAAGGGTACTGTCCAGGAAAAGATTGAAGCTGTTGACCAGAAAGTTAAAGATCTACTGGCGATGCAACAGCAGCTGCTTGCCCTGCTGAGTGGCTGGCGCGACTGCGGCGGCGTCAAGACGGAGGCGGAGCCAATACGGTGAGCAATCGCTAACCAAGCTGAGCCTTTTGCCTGGCTGAAGCCTTGCAATGGCTGGCGTTGGATACCAAGCCCATTCCACTAGTCTCCATGGAAATCACGGTGCTGGAGGCTTCGCTGTAGTATCTGGCTGCTCTCTGTCCCGCCCCAAGGTGCTTGCTTGCTTTCGCGTAGTTGAGGGTCGAGTCCCCCAGCATGAGGGTCACGATCACGGTGCGAATGCCAGTGCTGCTAGCGGCAGTGGAAGTGTTAGTCCGGCAGCTGCTGCAATCCAGCAGAGTGGCAAAGGGATTGAGCTGCTCAAGGGTTCTGCCGGAGTTGAAACATTTAGTTTGGGCGCCAATGGACTGATTTATTACTTGGATCCATCTGGGTCTTCAGCTAAGGACGGTAGTTATGCCATTATTCAGAATTTTGAGAAGGGGGATAAAATTCAGCTTGTCTGTGACGAGATGGGCGATTACAGTTTGTTGGCCTGCGATACGGGAGAGACGGCGGGAATTTGTACATGTATTTATTACAATAGCGATGATCAAGCAGGTGGCCATGTTGATCTGATCGCCTGTGTGACAGGTCCTGATGCTCTTAAGCTGGATCTTCTTGATGCCAGTGCCTTCATTTGGGATATAACTCCAGCGGCAATCGATGCCAAAGGGGGCAGCGCAAACGACATCTTGATTGGCACAGATGCAACAGATGAATTAATTGGTAACGGCGGCAGTGATGTGATTATTGGAGCCATGGGTGCCGATCGTCTGATAGGTGTGGATCCTCAGGTGCTGAATCCAGGCCGCGGTGAAGTTGATGTGCTGATAGGTGCCCCAGGCGCTGATTCATTTGTTTTAGGAGGAAAGGGTAAAGTTTATTATTTGGATCCGCTTGGCCAAAGTTCCAGAAGTTACGCCGCAATACAGGATTTTGAAAAAGGTGACCAAATAGTTTTAGCTTGCGATGAAATGGGAGATTACAGTCTGCAAAGTTGCACTATCGGTCTCTCTGCTGCCACATGTATTTACTACGAGCGCGATGGAGTGCCTGGTGTTGGCCTCACTGATGAGCTGATAGCAACGGTGCAGGGTCCCGATGCTCTCAATCTAAATCTTATGGATGCCAGTACCTTTATTTGGGATATAACTCCAGCGGCAATTGATGTCAAAGGGGACATCGCAAATAACATCTTGATTGGCACAGATTCAGCAGATGAATTAATCGGTAATGGCGGCGGCGACGTGATAATTGGTGCCATGGGTAATGATCGCATCATTGGTGTTGAGCCCATGGCCCTTACCCCAGGGCGGGGAGAGGTTGATGTGTTAATTGGCGCCCCTGGGGCGGATACATTTGTGCTTGGTGGTAATTCATTGATTTATTACCTTGATCCACAGGGGCAGAGTTCTAGGAGTTATGCCGCCATTCAGGATTTTGAGAAAGGCGACAAAATTGTATTGCTTGGTAGCAATTCTAATTATGCTTTGCAAAATTGCCTGATTGGCGTTTCTTCCGCCACATGTATCTATTACAATCGCGATGGCTTGCCTGGTGTAGGTCTCACTGATGACCTAGTCGCCACGGTGCAGGGTTTGGATGCGCAAACACTCAATCTTGGGGATGCTTCTGTCTTTACTTGGCAACAAAGTGATATTCTCCAGCCTTTGCTTTCGGATTACATTGGTTTCAACCGTTTTCATGATGCAATTACGGGCTCACATACTTATTCAGCCGCAGGTAGTGAGGCTGCAGGCTTGCGCAATTCAGGCTGGCTAGACGAAGGTAATGCTTGGAGTTTGCTGCCGGCTGTTGGTGGCGAAATAGGAGGCTTGGCCGAGGTACATCGTCTTTTCAATTCCCTTTCTAATGACCATTTGTTCACACTAAATGATGCTGAAGTAGCCTATGCTCAACGGAATGGATATGTTTATGAAGGTGTAATTGGTCGCGCCCTGCAGCCCCAGTCTGGTGTTAGTGAGCTCGGCAATGTTCAGCGCTATTACAAAGCATCCACCGGGGAACATATTTATACTGCCATCAGCAGTGAAGCCAATGCTCTGGCTGCCCTCGGCTTCACTTCTGAAGGGGCTGTTTGGGCAAATTGAGGGGCTGACTACTGTTCAGGGCTGCCATTCCTGGGAACCCAGGAAGGTGAGGTCCACATAATTGCTGCCGTTGTGTTCCTGGGCTGAAAAGTCAACTTTGAAGCCGCCCATTTGGTAGTTATGCAGTGATTCCATTGCTTGAATGAAGCCAGCACGGCTGGGGTTTGGCCCGGCCCGGCGCAGGGCTTCTACCACCACCTTGGCTGCAATGAAGCCCTCCAAGCTGGAGAAACCAAAGCCTGTTGTAGGTTGCCCTTGGCGCAGAATTCGTTGGTATTCTTTTACAATTGGAATTCGTGAATTCCAGGGGAATGGCACCACTTGGCTAACGCCGATGCTATTTGAATGGCCCTTTTTTAGGGCTTTAAATAGAGGTTTAGTCCCTACAAATGACACTGCCATCAACTGGGATTTACTGCCCATGGCATGCAGTTCATTTACAAAGCTGGCCACCGGTCCATAGGTGGAAATCATGATCACCGCATCGGGATTTTGATTGTTGATTATGCGGGCGGCATCAGTTGTCTTGAGGGAATTGCGTTCAACGCTGGCGCTGATAATTGGTTTTAAGCCCCGGGTTGCCAGCGCCTTGACTACGCCTTCTAGACCATCTTTGCCAAAGCCGTCGTTCTGGTAGAGAACGGCAATGCGAGTCCAGCCGGCATCGGCGAGATAATTGATGATTTTGGCGGCTTCTTTGTGGTAGCTCGCCCTGATGTTAAAGACCTCGGGGTTAAAGGGGTGCCTAAGCGCCTGGGCGCCGGTGACTGGTGCAATGAAGGGTACCGAGTATTGTTTAATCAGTGGCAATGCTGATTTTGATGTGGGTGTACCAACGTATCCAAATAAGGCAAAAACCTTATCTTTTTTGATTAGTTCTTCAGTATTTTTGAGGGCTTTGTTGGGTTCGTATTTATCATCGAGGGAAAGTAGTTTGATTTGTCTTCCATGGATGCCGCCGCTGGCATTTACGGCCTTGAAATATTGAATTGCCCCGGCCCTGAATTCCTGGCCCAGGGCCCCAGATGTGCCGGAAAGTGCCGCCGATTGACCGAGAAGAATCTGAGTGCTGCTGATGCCTTGCTCTGCTTTAAGCGCCGCGGGAAGGCTCAGGACAGCCGCCAGGGCCAAGGGAAGAAAGCGCAAGGCGGCACTCAGGGGTTGGCTGGTTCAGCTTAGTCCTAGAGAAACTAAAACCTTTTTGTCAAGGCTTGCTTCCCTGGATTGGCCATTGGCCTTTACAGTGCATCTGCTTTAAGTTGTTGGCGGCCAGGACGGCATTGATGTCTAAGCGAAAAAAGCGCCATTGGAATGCGCTGACCCTGGTGGCAGCGTTGCTGGCCTGCCTGGTGGCGCTCTCTATGCTTAACAGTATTGATATTTCTTCCGTACGTTCAAGGGATTCGCTGCGGTTGACAACAGCACCCCGCGCCCTTTCAACCCCAGGGCCGGATTCAAAGGGAACCCCTCTTTCCTTGCGGGGAATCCCCCTGGGGAGCCAGGAAGCTACCAAGGATCAAGAAAAACTTGATGCAGTTCCCTATAAGTTATGGGTTGGCAGTTACAGTGTCAACAATTTCAATGTTGATTTTAAAGTGCCAAGTTATTCCGGCGCTGGTTATTTGTGGATGCTCTGGCAGCAGCCGCTTCAGGATTATCTTGAATCGCTGAATCTGGAGCCGCAAAAACTGCTGAAGCCTGTGAATCTTATTGGCGCTGACGCTGATACGGCCCTTACCCCTGTGGGTGGCGGGCCGCGCAAGCTTGCGGATGGCTATTATTATCAGCTGCTTAGCTATAGCGGACAATTTTATATTGATCAAATTGATTTCAGACTTTATCCATTTAATGGGGTGGGGCTGCCGATTGTGCTTGAGGCCGGTGATCCTGAAGGGGGGCTTGACTTTCAGCGGTTTCGGATGATTCCCGAACTAAAGGATAGTGGGATTGGTGCCTATGCAGATATAAGTGGCTGGATCGGTACGGGTTGGTCTTTTGCTGAGTATCGCCACCACTACGCCACGAACTTTGGGGCGGGCAACGGTGAGAAGGACTACAGCCAGTTGGTTTTTGATGTTACCTATGGCACCTCAGTATGGTCCTCCTTCTGGAAGTTGCTACAGCCCCTGGCTGTGGTGATGGCCATGGTGGTGCTGCTCTCTAATATTCCCCTGAACCTTGGCGATGTGAGGTTGAATATTCCGGTTACGGTGCTGCTGACACTTGTTTTCCTCCAGCAGTCTTTTAAGAACAGTATCCCTGATCTGCCCTATTTAACCTTTCTTGACAAGGTTTATATTATTGCCTATGGGATTACCTTGATTGGTTTCGCTAAAACTGTCTGGGCGGGCCGGCGCCGCTTTTCAGTGGAATCACTTGAGGATGTGGCGGAGAAGAAAATAATTGTAGCGAGGCTAGATCTGCTCGATAATGTCTGGCCAATGGCAGTGATTTTGGTGGGCACCCTTGCCACCTTTGCTGCCTGGCTCAGTTCCCACTAAATAAGTAGCAAGTAGCGAAAAAGTAGTGGCAAAAAATAAATAGTACAAAAACTAGAGCAAAAAGAAGGGGCCTTCCAGCCCCAATGAGTTATTTGGTTGATAAGGCTAACTTAACCCCATCTCCCCTAAGGGTCAGGCGGCCACAGGGGCAGTCTGACGGGAGAAACGAACGATGTTGTTCGCTGTTACGGTTTTGCTCATGCCGAGCAGGCTTCAGTCACCCTCCTGATGCCCCGTCGAAACCATTGCAGCCCCAGGCAGTGGGGGAATGGAGCTGAGCGGAATCGAACCGCTGTCCGAAACACTGGTGTGGATCACCTAGTCCACCCAAGGGCGGACCCATTCATTCTGGCAGCTCGGCGGAGATCTGGTGATGACGGCAATCCACCCCTGTTTAGCGGTGCTACCCCCCGGCCTTGAGGCCGAGGGGGCCCTTGAGCTGGCAGAGCTGGGGGCCACGGCGATCCGGCCGGGGCGCCTGGCCGTGAAATTCGAAGCGGATTACGGCTGCCTCTACAGGCTTTATCTGGAGGCACGGCTGCCGTTTCGGTTGTTGCGTCAACTGGCGGAGTTCCCCTGCCGCGGCCCCGAGGATTTGTATGCCGGGGTGCAGCGGGCCGCTGATTGGGAAAGCTGGCTGCCGCCCCAGCGCTCCTTTCGGGTGGAGGTCACGGGCACTGCCCCGGGCTTGAACCACAGCCATTTCACGGCGCTCCAAGTCAAAAATGCGCTGGTAGATCAGCAGCGCCAGCGCTTTGGCGAACGTTCCTCCATAGATCTTGACCACCCCGGCCTGGTGTTGCACCTGCACCTGCAGGGGGGGCGGGCCCAGCTGAGCGTTGACGGTTCGGCCAGCAGCCTGCATCGCCGCGGCTGGCGGGCGGCCATGGGCCAGGCCCCCCTCAAGGAAAACCTGGCGGCGGGCCTGATCCGGCTCACGGGCTGGGATGGCAGCGTGCCGCTGCTGGATCCCCTTTGCGGCTCGGGCACCCTGCTGCTGGAGGCCGCCTGCCTGGCCCTAGGCCGGCCGGTGGGCCTTGGCCGCGAACTGTTGGTAGCCCATTGGCCCGATTTCGATGGGGTGCAGTGGCGGAATGCCCTGCACGGCGCCGAAGCCCGGGCGGCGGCCCCGGCCCGCCCCCTGGCGGCGATCCAGGGCAGCGACAGTGATGCCACGGTGCTGGCCCAGGCCCAGGCCAATGCCGAGGCCGCCGGTTTGGCCCCCTGGCTGAATTTCCAGCAGTTGGAGCTGCGTGATCTGCAGCCCCCAGCCGGTCCGCCCGGCGTGGTGGTTTGTAACCCGCCCTATGGCGTGCGGCTCGGGGCCGACAGCAACCTGGAGGCCCTCTATGCCGAACTGGGGGAGGTGTTGAAGCAGCGCTGTGCCGGCTGGACCCTCTGGTTACTCAGCGGCAACCCTGAGCTCACCGGGGCGCTGCGGATGAAGGCCAGCCGCCGGGCACCGATCAGCAATGGCGGCATCGATTGCCGTTGGTTGAAGTACGAGATCCGTTAACGGCCCAAAAGGGTGCGGGTGGTTTTGGTTATCCCGGCGGTGGTCTGGGGCAGATAGGGGCCCTTCAGTAGGCCGCCGCCGATGCGCAGCAGTAGGCCCGCCAGCACAAGATCGCCAGCCCCCACCAGCAGGAAGGCCAGCAGCCAGGGCCGCCCCCAGCCCTGCACCAGCCAGAGCACCAGGGCGCCGTGGGCCACCAGCAGGGCACCGGTGAGCAGCACCAGGGCGGTGCCAATCAGCAGCCCCCCCACCAGCAGTCGCCGTTTTTCCCGGTCGGCCTCCTGCAGGGCAATCCGCACATGCAGGTCCATCACCGAGGTGACCAGGGAAGCGAGTTTTCCGCTGGTGCTGCGTTGCTGCTCGTCGGCCATGGGGATCAGCGGCGGCGGCCGCCCGAGAGCAGTAGGCCGGCCAGCAAACCGATGCCGGCGGCGATGCCAACGGCCAGCAGCGGCCTTTCCCGCACTGGTTTTTCCAGCTTGGGCCGCAGGTTGGCATTGAGGTCATCCAGCAGCTGCTCCAGCTGCTCCTCCAGGGGCTGCAGGCTGTCGCCCAGCTTGCGGGTTTGCTCCCCGGCCACCCCGAGGAAATCAAGCAGTTGCTCCTGGATCACCCCGGCGGTGCGGCCGGTCTGGGCGGAAATCACCGTCACCACCTCGTCAAGGCTGCCGCGGGTGTTCTCCAGGGTGTCCTGGGCCACCTGGGGCCATTGCTTCTGGATGGCTGGCAACAATTCTCCGAAGCGTTCGCGAAAACGGTCGCCCACCTGGGTGAGCCCTGGCCTGTCCATGCCGAAAAGCAAGAAGTACCCGCAACTTATCCAGCCCCGGGCCACTTGGCAGGGGGGAAAGCTGCCCCCTTGTGCTCTCGAACCATTTCGCTACGGTCGTGCTAACAAACCCCGGGGCTAGGCCGCCGCTGTCCTGTTGGTGCACATCAATCAGGTCAGCCTCAGCCACTTCAAGTCGTTTGGCGGCTCCATAACCATCCCCTTGGAGCAGGGCTTCACGGTGGTTACGGGGCCGAATGGCTCCGGCAAGAGCAATATTCTCGACGGCATTTTGTTTTGCCTGGGCCTGGCCAGCAGCCGCGGCATGCGGGCCGAGCGGCTGCCGGATCTGATCAACAACGGCGTGATCCGCCAGGGCAAGGCCGCTGAGGCGTCTGTGTCTGTGCGCTTTGACCTGGGGGACTGGTGCCCGGATGGGGCGGAAGCCGGCCTGGAGGCCCCTGGTGAGGGCCCCTGGATTCAGCCGGGCCAACGGGAATGGACGGTGACCCGGCGCCTGCGGGTGGCCCCCGGCGGCACCTACAGCAGCAGCTACAGCGCCGATGGGGTGAGCTGCAACCTGCAACAGCTGCAAACCCAGCTGCGGCGCCTGCGGGTGGATCCCGAGGGCAGCAACGTGGTGATGCAGGGGGACGTCACCCGGATTGTTTCGATGGGGGCGCGGGAACGGCGCGGCATCATCGATGAGCTGGCGGGCGTGGCCCTGTTTGACAGCCGCATCGACCAGGCCCGCAGCAAGCTCGATGACGTGCAGGAGCGGGAGGAACGCTGCCGGATCGTGGAAGGGGAACTGCAAACCTCCCGTTCCCGGCTGGAACGGGACTGCCAGCGGGCCCGGCTCTACCAAGACCTGCGCACAAAATTGCAGCTCGGTCGCCAGCAGGAACTGGTGCTGCAGGTGGAACACAGCCGCCAGCAGCTGCTGCAGCTCGATCAGCAGCGCCAACAGCTCAGCGCTAGCCAGGTAAGTGGCAAAGAAGCCCTCGCGGAGGGGGAGCTGCGGATCAGCGCTGCGGCTACGGCCCTTGAGACCCTGCAGGCGGAGGTGAAATCCCTGGGGGAAGACCAGTTGCTGGCGGTGCAGGCGGAGTTGGCGGGCCTGGAATCCGCTGGCCGCGACCTGCAACGGCGGGCGGAACGGCACCAGCAGCAGGCGGCCCAGCTCCAGGCCCAGCGCCAGCAGCTCCAGGCCCAGCGCGCTGAACAGCAGGGGCAGAAACAGCAGTTGGAGGCCAGCGAAAACCAGGCCGAGCGCGACCAGGCGGAGGCGGCCTGTCGCACGGCGGAAGCGGCGGTGGAACTCTCCCGGCGGCGCCTAGGGGAGGTGGCGGGCCGTTCCGGCAGTTGGTTGGAGCAACAACAGATTCGTAGCCGCCGCCGCCAGGAATTGCAGGCCCAGCTGGGGCCGTTGCAGGCGGAACAGCATCAGCTCAGCGAACGGCTGCGCCAGGAGCAGGAACGGCTGCTGGAGCTGGAGACGGAGCTGGCCCAGGAACGCCAGGGGGGCGGCAGCGCCCAGCAGCAGTTGCAACAGCTGGAGGCGGAGCAACAAAGCCTGCAGCAGAAGGGTGCTGAGCTGCGCCTCCAGGTGCAGGAGTTGGCCGAGGCCCTGGCCCTGCAGCAGCGCACCCGCAGCCGCCTGGAGCAGGAGCAGCAGCAGCTGGAGCGCGACATCGCCCGCCATGACAGCCGCCGCGAAACCCTGCAGGAAAGCCGCGGCACCGGCGCCCTGCGGGTGCTGCTTGAGGCCGGCCTCGAGGGCATCCATGGGCCGGTGGCCCAGTTGGCGGAGGTGGAGGAGCGCTACCGCCTGGCCCTGGAGGTGGCCGCCGGGGCTCGGCTCAGCCAGGTGGTGGTAGACGACGACGGCATCGCCGCCCGGGCCATTGCCCTGCTCAAGAGTCGCCGGGCGGGCCGACTCACTTTTCTGCCCTTAAACAAGATCCGCAGCAGCAGCAGCAGCAGTGGCAATTCAGCCCTGGAACGGGGCGCTGCGGCCGGTCGCCAGGGGGGCTGTGTGGGCCGGGCCGTGGAGTTGCTGCGTTTTGAGCCGGTTTACACGGAGGTGTTTCGCCATGTATTTGGCGACACGCTGGTCTACGTAGATCTGGATACAGCCCGGCGGGAGCTGGGCCGTTGCCGCATCGTCACCCTGGAGGGGGAGCTGCTGGAGCGCAGTGGTGCGATGACCGGCGGCAGCCTGCAGCAGCGGGCTGATCGGCTCAGCTTTGGCCGGGCCGCCGAGGGGGATGAGGCCGAACCGTTGCGGCGCCGCTTGCTGGAACTGGGCGAAACCCTGCTGGCCTGCCGCCGCAAGGAAGCCGAACTCAGCCACTCCCTGGAGGGGCTCCAGGCCCAGCTGCTCAGCCAGCGCCAGCGCCAGGCCGCCCTTGATGCGGAGCTGGCGGCGGCCCGCCGGGCCCATGGCCCCCAGCTGGCCCGCCAGCAGCAGCTGGGCGAACGCCTGGCCCACACCAGCGCCGCCCTGGCCAGCGCTGGCGAGCGGCTCACGGCCCTGGCCGCGATGATCGAGCCCTTAGCTACGGAACTCGCGAGCCTGGAGCAGCAGGAGGCCAATGCCGGGGGCGGCGCCGACAGCCAGCGCTGGCAGGAATTGCAACAGTCTTTGGAACAGGCCGACCAGGCCCTCAGTGGCGCCCGCAGCCGCCGCGATCAGCTGGAGGCCGATCGCCGCGACCGGGGCCTAGCCCTGGCCCGGGTGGTGAGCCAGCTGGAGGCCCTAGGGGCCGATGGGCAGCGCCTGGATGAAGCAACTGCCGCCCTCACCCAGGAGGTGCAGGAGCTGCGCCAGCAACAACTCGGCGATCAAACCCGGCGCCAGGAGCTCGAGGCCCAGCAGCAGGACCTCCAGGCCCGCTTTGGCGAACGGCGCCGGGCCCGGGATGGGGCCGAAGCCCAGCTGGCAAACCTGCGCCAGCAGCAACAGCAGCGCCAGTGGGAACTGCAGCGACTGGCGGAACAGCTCGAAGCCCTGGGGGAGGAGCGCCGCAACCTGGAGCAACGCTTGAAACAGTTGGAGCAAACCCTGCCCGATCCCCTGCCGCCGATCGACGCTGAGTTGCGGGAGGCGGGGCTGGAGGCGCTCCAGGGGCAACTGCGCAGCCTGCAGCAGCGCATGGAAGCGCTGGAGCCGGTAAACATGCTGGCCCTGGAGGAGCTGGAGCAGCTGGAGGCCCGCCTCACGGAGCTGGCGGAGCGCTTGGAGGTGCTGGCAAACGAACGCCAGGAGCTGCTGCTGCGGGTGGAAACCGTGGCCACCCTGCGCCAGGAGGCCTTCATGGAGGCCTTCCGGGCGGTGGATGGTCATTTCCGCGAGATCTTTGCCGGCCTCTCCGAAGGCGAAGGCCAACTGCAACTGGAAAACGAAGCTGACCCCCTCGAGGGGGGCCTCACCCTGGTGGCCCACCCCAAGGGCAAGGCGGTGCGGCGGTTGGCCTCGATGTCTGGGGGGGAAAAGTCGCTCACGGCCCTCAGTTTCCTGTTTGCCCTGCAACGGTTTCGGCCCTCGCCCTTCTATGCCCTAGACGAAGTTGACAGCTTCCTGGATGGGGTGAACGTGGAACGTCTCGCCGCCCTGATCGCCACCCAGGCCGGTGCCGCCCAGTTCATGGTGGTGAGCCACCGGCGGCCGATGATCGCCGCCAGCACCCGCACGATTGGCGTTACCCAGGCCCGCGGCGCCCACACCCAGGTGGTGGGCCTGCCGGCGGCGGCCTGAGCAGATGCTGGTGCAGGGGCGATCCTGCGACACAATGACTCGATTGTCGGTTCAGCCCTTGCAGGCGCCCCCTTCCCCCGATTCCACGCCAGCCCCCTCCGATCGCCTGTGGCTGCGTTCGGAATTGATGGGTACCCAGGTGATCACCCGCGACACCGGCCGCCGCCTAGGGGTGGTGGGGGAGGTGATGGTGGACATCGACCGCCGCGAGGTGGTGGCCCTGGGCCTGCGCGATAACCCCCTCACCCGTTTCCTGCCGGGGCTGCCCCGCTGGATGCCCCTGGAGCAGATCCGCCAGGTGGGCGACGTGATCCTGGTGGATTCGGTGGATTCGCTGTCTGAAAATTTCAATCCCGACCGCTACAGCCGGGTGATCAACAGCCAGGTGGTCTCGGAATCAGGGGAACAGCTGGGGCGGGTGTTGGGCTTCAGCTTTGACGTGGAAACCGGTGAGCTCACCACCCTGGTGATGGGGGCGGTGGGGGTGCCGCTGCTGGGCGAGGGCATCCTCAGCACCTGGGAACTGCCCGTGGAGGAAATTGTTAGTTCCGGCCCGGATCGGATCATTGTTTATGAGGGGGCCGAAGACAAACTGAAGCAGCTGAGCAGCGGTTTGCTCGAGAAGCTCGGCATCGGCGGTGGGGGCCTGGAGCGGGAGGAGCGCCAGCGCTACCGGCTCAACATGGTGCCGGTGGAAAATCAACTGCCGGCCGGCCAGGCCAGCGAGCAGGAGCAAAGGCGCCTGCAGGCCTCCCAGGCGGAGCGCTTTATGCCGGCGGCCGATGGGGAGCTGGAGTATGTGGAGCTGGAACGCAGCCAGCGGGCCCGCGAACCCCAGCGCCGCTACCTAGACGACGACGAACTGCCGGAGGAGCGCGACCGCCGTCCCCGGGACCGTTACGAGGAAGAGCCCTATCCCCGCCAGCGCTACGAAGAGGAACGGGACCCCCGCGACCGCTACCCGGAACCCCGCCGCCGCAGCTACCGCGAACCCCTGGATGTGGAGGCAGAACCGCTGCCCCAATCCCAGCCCCAGCGCCCTGTTACACCGCCCCCCAGCCCCGAAGAAGATCCCTGGGCCTGAGCTGCGGCTGGCCGCTTCAGCGGCCCTCTTCAGCTGTTCGCTTCAAAGTTCAGTGAGGCCGAGTTCACGCAGTAGCGCTGGCCCGTGGGGGCGGGGCCGTCGTTGAACACATGGCCCAGGTGGGCATCGCAGCGGGCGCAGCGAATTTCCTGGCGCACCATGCCGTGGCTGTTGTCGCTGTGCACGGTGATGGCGGCGGGGTCCGCCCCCTCCCAGAAGCTGGGCCAGCCGCTGCCGGAATCAAATTTGTGATCCGAGCGGAACAGGTCGGCGCCACAGCACACGCAGCGGTACATGCCTTTGCCCTTGTGGTCCCAGTAGGCACCGCTGAAGGCCCGTTCGGTGCCCCCCTGGCGTGCCACCTGGAATTGTTCAGGGGTGAGCTGTTCCCTCCAGGTTTCACTGGAGCGTTCAAGTTTGTTTTGCTCGCTGGCTTCGGCCATCCCTTACCTGCCGGGGAGCACAAGTTAGGGCGCGCCGGCGGCGGCCTGCGGCAGCAGTTCTTCCACCATCCGAGCCAGGCTGGCCACGGCCCCGGGCTGGCCCCGCAGGCTGCGGAGATCGTCGCGCATGCCCTCCAGCCGCTGGGGTTCCGCCAGCCAGTCGGCGGCTTCAGTGGCGATCGCCTCTGGGGTGATTGCCCCCACCCGTTCCGGCACCACCGCCCGCCCGGCGCTGATGTTGGGCCAGGCGAGGAAGCCCCGGTTACGCATGCGCCAGGCGGTGAGGGCCACCCCCAGTAACCAGCGCAGCAGGGGCAGGCGTGCCACCAGCCCCAACCAGCCATCCCAGGCCTGCATCACATGCAGATGCTGGGTGGGCACCAGCACCAGCATCGGCACCCCCAGGGCCCCCAGTTCCGCCGTGTTGGCCCCCACGGTGGTGAGGGCCAGGGCGCATTGGCTCAGGGGCCCATGGGCCGGGTGTTCCTGCACCAAGCGGATTGGTGTGCCGGCGGCGCTCAGCAGCCACTGCACCCCGTCTTGCTGCTCCAGCGTTGGGGGCTGCACCCCATAGAAGCGGTGCAGTGGATTGTCGGGGCCGGCATAGCTGAGCAGCTCCGCCACTGAGGTGGTGGGGGCCACGGGCAGCAGGAATTGGGTTTGGGGCCGCAGCTGCCGCAGCCGATCGGCAGTGCGCAGCAGGAAGGGCATGCCCACCTGCAATTTCGCCCGTTTGGAGCCGGGCAGAAGGGCCACCCATTCGCCGGGGGGCAGGGGGGCGCTGCTGCGGGCGGAATCGGAGAGGTCGGCCATCAGGTCCCCCACCACCTGGCAGCGCTGGCGCCAGCGGGGGGCGAGGCGGGCGGCGGCGGCGGGGCCCATGGCGGCGATGCGGTCGTTCCACTGGGGCCAGCGGGCCACCCATTCGGCATAGGTGAGATGGCGATAGCCGAGCCGGGCCGAGAGCAGCACCGTCCAGAACTGGTCACCCCCCATAAACACCACCACCCCATGGCGGGGCCAGGGGCCCTGGCGCTGGGGCCGCAGCAGCAGCCACCAGAACCGCTGGGCCGGCAGGATCCGTTCAAACAGCCCCATGGCGGCGGCCACCCGCGCTTCACTGCCGGTGGCGTTCGGACAGGGCACCAGCACCAGCTGCAGTCCGAGCCGGGCGGTGGCTGAGCGCGGGCGCAGGGGCAGGTCGCGGTGGAGCCGCTCGGCGAGGGGACGCACCCAGGTGGTCAGCTCCCCAGGGCCATTGCACACCAGAACAATCGCCCCCCCATCGGTGGGCTGTGGGGCGGAGCTCCTCAAGGGATCAACCGGCGACAAAAAAATGCGGATGGCGAGACTTGAACTCGCAAGACCGAAGTCACACGCCCCTCAAACGTGCGTGTCTACCAATTCCACCACATCCGCGTGGCCTGCTTAGGCACTGGGCCTTTGCAGTGCTCCAGCATACCTGGGGCACTGCTGCCCCCCTGGGGGCCCAGCTGGTTCCCGCTGATAGAGTCGCTTGTTCCAGCGGGCCCCCATGGCCATTGGCAAGCTTCTGATCGCAAACCGGGGTGAAATCGCCCTGCGCATCATTCGCACTTGCCGGGAGATGGGCATTGCCACGGTGGCTGTTTACAGCACCGTTGATCGCAACGCCCTGCACGTGCAATTGGCGGATGAGGCGGTGTGTGTGGGGGATTCCCCCAGCAGCCGCAGCTATCTAAATATTCCCAACATCATTGCCGCCGCCACCTCCCGGGGGGCGGATGCCATCCATCCCGGCTATGGCTTCCTGGCGGAAAACGATCGCTTCGCTGAGATCTGCAATGCCCACGGGCTGATTTTTGTGGGTCCCTCCCCGGAGTCGATCCGGGCGATGGGAGACAAGTCCACGGCTAAGGCCACGATGCAGCGGGTGGGGGTGCCCACGATCCCCGGCAGTGAGGGCCTCGTGGCGGATCCGGCCGAGGCGGCCCGGCTGGCGGAGGTCATGGGCTATCCGGTGATGATCAAGGCCACCGCCGGCGGTGGCGGTCGGGGTATGCGCCTGGTATCCCACCGGCAGGAATTGGATCAGTTGTTTAAGGCGGCCCAGGGGGAGGCGGAGGCAGCCTTTGGCAATCCAGGGCTGTATCTGGAGAAATTCATCGATCGCCCCCGCCATGTGGAGGTGCAGATCCTGGCGGACCGTTACGGCCAGGTGGTGCACCTGGGGGAAAGGGACTGCTCGATCCAGCGGCGCCACCAGAAGCTGTTGGAGGAATCCCCCAGCCCGGCCCTAAATCCGGTGATCCGCGAACGCATGGGGGAAGCGGCAATTGCTGCGGCTCGCTCCATCGGTTACGAGGGGGCCGGCACCGTCGAGTTCCTGCTCGATGCCAGTGGCGAGTTTTATTTCATGGAGATGAACACCCGCATCCAGGTGGAGCATCCGGTCACGGAGGTGGTTACCGGCACCGACCTGATCGCCGAACAATTACGCATTGCCGCTGGCGAGCCCCTGAGGCTGCGCCAGGAAGACATTCAGCTGCGGGGCCATGCGATCGAATGTCGGATCAACGCCGAAGACCCCAGCAAGGGTTTTCGCCCCTGCCCCGGCACGATCAGCGGCTGGCTACCCCCCGGCGGTCCCGGGGTGCGCTTCGACAGCCATGTGTACACCGGCTATGAGATCCCGCCCTTCTACGACTCCCTAATCGGCAAGCTGATTGTTTGGGCGGAGGACCGTCCGGCCTGCCTGCGGCGCCTACGGCGGGCCCTGTCGGAATGTGCGGTTACCGGGGTGCCCACCACCATTGAGTTCCATCTGGCCCTGCTCGATCGACCCGAATTCCAGCGGGGTGAGGTGCACACGAAATTCGTTGAACAGGAAATGCTGGGTTTGTCACCGCCAACACCAACACCAACACCAACACCCAGCGCCTAGGCCAGCCGCTGGGCGGTTACGAGCAGTTGGCTAACCAGGCCCTGCTGGCCCACCAGCAGTTCCCGCAGCAAACTCACCAGTCCCACCAAGATCACTGGGCTCACGTCGACGCCACCAATCGGTGGCACCAGCTTGCGGGTGGGCACGAGCAGCGGTTCGGTGGGGATTTGCACGATCGCCACCAGGGGGTTGTTGCGGTCCAGCTGGGGATACCAGCTGAGCACGATCCGGCATAGGAACAGCAGCGTCCAGGCGCCTAGCACCAGGCTGATCAGGGTGGCGCTGATTTGGAGCACCGGCAGGGGCAGGGCTGTCACAAACTTCTACGGGCCGGGCCGGTCATCCTAAGGAGAGGCTTATGGCCCGTAGGATGCGCCAACCACCGAGGCGTCTATGACCCCCTCCCTCGCGAATTTCCTGAACAGTCTTGTGGCCGGCGCCCTGATTGTTGTGGTTCCCATCACGATTGCGCTCCTGCTGGTGAGCCAAACCGACCAGGTGGATCGCAAGCTCTGATCCGCCCCTGACCGTTGGTAGGCGTGGCCTTTAAACTGCGCCAAACGGGATTGGCTAGATCCCCCCAGGCCCTGGAGGCCGTTCATGGTCAACGCCAGCCTTAACTGGGCCAGCATTGTTGGCATCGTGCTTGCCGTGGGCGGCACGATGCTGTATTTCCTGCGCAGCTTTAAGCCTGCCCTGGCAAGGGATTACGACGTTTTTTTTGCCGCCGTCGGGCTTCTCTGCGGTGGCATTTTGTTTTTCCAGGGTTGGCGGCTTGATCCGATCCTGCAGTTCGGTCAGTTCCTGTTGGCGTCCACCACGGTGTTCTTCGCCTACGAATCAGTGCGGCTGCGCAGTGTCACCACCGAGCAGGCCCGCCGTTCTTCCTTCTTTGATGACGAGGAGCCGCTGCCCACTCGCCCCCGCATGGGCCGGGGCGAGTGGGGGGGCGAGGATCGCCTGGAGGATCCCCAACCCCTGCGCCGTCGGATTCGCTCCCGGGTGGATGAGTACGACGAGGCGGAAGAGCCCCCGGCCGAACGCGATTTCTACCGGCCCCGGCGCCCCGAACGTACCGCCATCCCTGAGCGAGCCCAGAGCCGCTTTGGCGATCAGGAGGAGCCCTTGGAGCCCCCCACTTCCCGCACTCCCGCTCGGCCAACGGAGCCCCGCCCAGATTTTGGCGCCCGCCGCCGCGAGCGCGATGGCCGCGATGGCCGCGGTTCCCGCCCCTCAGCCCCAGTACCCGATGCCGCCCGTTCCAGTCGGCGGCCCGTGGGGCCGGGAGCCGCTGGAATACCACCAGTGGGCCCAGGTGCCGCCGCCAAGCCCCCCAGCCCCATGCCCCAGGGCTCGCCCATCAGCGACGCTGATTTCAGCCCCCTGCCGCCGCGGCCCCGGCCCGCCCAGCGCCCCTCAAACCCTGATAACAGCTCCCGCTTCGACGATTGAATCGGGCCCACTTTCACCGGGCGCACTGGCATCGGGCCGCTTCCCCCTGGTGGCCCTGGGCCCTGGCCTGGCTGCTGCCCCTGGCGGGCTGCGCCCAACGCTTTCAGGCCCCCGGCCTTGGCGACCAGCAGGAGCCGGCCCTGAGCGGTGATGGTCGCCTGTTGGCGATGGTGGCTGAACGGGGGGGGCGCCGCTCGGTGCGCCTAGTGGAACGGCTCAGCGGCCGGGAATTGCCCCTCCAGGGCCTGCAGCGGGGCCAACCCCACCGTTCCCCCTCCCTGAGCTGGAATGGCCGTTATCTGGCCTTGATCCTGCAGCGGGACAGCCGCCGCGATGTGGTGGTGCTCGACCGGGCGCTGGGCCAGCTGCGGCCCCTGCCCCTGCCGGCAGACCGGTTGCCGGAACGGCTCAGCCTTTCCCCTGACGGCCGCCGCCTGGCGATTGAGGTGCTGCGCCAGGGCCAATTAGATGTGGAGCTGTTCAGAATCCCGGCCCATGAGGCCGATCTACCGCCGGGGACCCCCCTGTGAGCGGGGCCTTGCTGTTGCCGTTGCGGCGGCTGGGCCGGGGCGTTGGCCTTGGTCTGGGGCTCGGCTTGGGTCTCTGCCTTGGGGGCTGTCAACCGGCGGGTCTGCAGCCGGAAGCTGGCCTCAACCCGCGGCTGGCGGTCCCCGGTGATGACAGTTCCCCCAGCCTGGGCAACCGGGGCCTCGCCTGGATTGCCCCTGGCCTGGGGGGCCACCGCCAGGTGCGCTGGCTGGACCTGGCTTCGGGGTTGGGCTCACCACTGCCGGGCTTAAACCGGCCCGATGCCCAGCCGATCAGCGTCAGCGTTGATGGCCAGGGCCAGCGCTTTGCCCTGGTGCGGCGCCTGGAGGGGCGCACCGAGTTGCTTGTTTACGAACGTTCTTTGGCCCTGTTGCGGCCGATCCCATTGCTGCCGGCGGGGGTGCCCGGCCAGGTGGCCCTCAGTGCAGACGGCCGCTGGTTGGCGGTGCAGGTGAGCCGCGGTGGGGCCTGGCAGGTGGAGCTGTTGGCCCTGCCCTAGGAGAGGCCGGCCCACTGCAGGAAGGAACGCTGGCTCACGGCTTCGATCAGCAATACCGCCAGGAAGCCCAGCATCGCGAAGCGGCCATTGATCCGTTCGGCGTAGGCACTCCAGCCGAAGGCGGGCACATCCGTGGTGGTGGCACTCGGGGTGCTGTCACTACTGCTGGCAGTGCTGCTGGCTTGCTGGTTTTCGGCTTCGGCCATGGGGGTTAAGCAACGGGAAGAGGTTTATTTAGCTGTTGCCAAATTCGTAGCCGGCGGCGGGCAGCAGGCGCCAACCCCCCAGGCCATCCAATTCCAGCACCAGGTCATGGAAGGCGGCCAGGGTGGGGCGGTGGCCCACGCTGATCGTGGCCATGGAGCGGCGGCTCAGCAGGGAGTAGAGCCGTTCTTCCGTGGCCACATCCAGGGCACTGGTGGCCTCATCCAGCACAGCAAAGGCCGGGGAATTCAGTAGCAAACGGGCAAAGGCAAGCCGTTGCTGTTCGCCGAGGGAGAGCAGCCGCGGCCAGTCCTGCTGGATGCCGAGGTCGGGGTAGCGGCTCACCATCGTGGCCAGGTTCACCTCCTCCAGCACGCTGCGCAGCTGCTCATCACTGAAGCGGGCCTGGTCCATGGGGTAACAGAGCTGTTCCCGCAGGCTGCCCAGCAGCATGTAGGGCTTCTGGGGAATGAACATCAGTTCCCCCAGGGGCGGCCGCAGCACCTCGCCGCTGGCACTGGGCCAGAGGCCACTCACCATGCGGAGGAAGGAGGTTTTGCCGCAGCCGCTGGGGCCCACCACCAGCAGCCGTTGGTGGGGGCCCACCTCGAGGCTGATGTCTTTCACCAGCGGCTGGCGGGAGCCGGGGGGTAGCACCGTGGCATGGCGCACCAGGATCGAACCGCTGTGGTCCAGGCCGCGGGGATCTTCACTGGTGGCCAGCACCGGCAGGCTTTCAATCGTGCCCTGGAAGCTCTCCAGGCGGCTGATGCTGGCGGAGAAGGCGGCCAGGCTGTCGATGTTGTTAACGATGTAGCTCACGGAGCCAAACACCTGGCTGAAGGCAATCGAGGCCTGGCTAAATACTCCGAAATCAACATCCTTGGCGAAGTAGATCGGGGCAATCACGATCCAGGGCAGGAAGCGAGACAGGTAGTCATAGGAGCGCTGGATCATGCCGATCAAGGCTTGCCAAATGATCAGCCGATCAAAGTTGCGGATCGCCCCCCCCAACCGGCGTTCGGCTTCCTGGGATTCCTGGGCTTCCCCCTTGTAGAAGGCAATTGATTCGGCGTTATCGCGGATATGAACGAGGCCATAGCGGAAGTCGGCCTCCAGCTTGAGCTGCTGGAAGTTGAGCTTCACCAGCTTGCGACTGATGAACACAATCAGGGCGGTGCCCCCCACGGAATAAATCAGCAGCGCGTAGGTGAGGTTGCGGCTGATGCCCCAGAGCACCACGATGAAACTGAAGAAGGTGAGCAGCGCTTCGAGGATGCCCACGGTCACCGAAAGGCTGGTGCCAGTGAAGTTGCGGGTGTCTTCGGAAATCCGTTGGTCGGGGTTGTCCACTTCAGCGTGGACTTCATCGTTGGGGTTGAGTTGGTAATAGGCGCGATCGCCCATGTAGCGCCCCAGCAGCCGTTTGCTTAGCCATTCGCGCCAGAGCAAGCCCAGCTTGGGGATGATGTAGTTCTGCAGGGTGCGAATCGGCAGGGCGATCACCAGGCAGAAGCCATAGATTGAAATGATGCGCCAGAAGCCCGGGGCGTCATAGGCCACCTGGGCATTGTCGATGTTGCGGGCAATAAAACTAATGCCCACATTGATGCCATTAATTACCAGCAGCAGCAGGGCAATCACCCCCAGCAGCAACCAGGGCAGCCAGCGCCCCTGGCGCAATTTGCTGCGGAAGCCAACGAAACAGGCGATGCCGCCCAGCATCAACAGCACCACCACGGCCCCCACCGGGCTGCCCCAGATGGCGGCCACCCGTTCCGGCACCCCCGGCAAGAAGCGCGACTGCAATTGTGGAATTAGGGCACCGCTGGCGGCCACCAGGCCGGTGAGCAGCAGCAGGGTGGTGCCCACCACCACCGCCAGCAGGGCCAGCACCAGCACGAAGAACTGCCAGCCATTGGAGTCCTCCACCGGCAGGAAGTAGGGCTGGGCCAGCCGTTGCAGCTTGATGAATTGGGTCCGTAGGGACTTAAGGGGACTCATCGGCAAGGGCAGGGGAGAGGCCGGGGGCTTGGCACCGGAGTTTCCCATTGTTGCGGTTCCTGTTGCGCTTCAGCTGTTCTGGTTCAACCGGGGGGCCATTGCATTGGTCGGCCACCGAGCACATGCACGTGCAGGTGGAACACCGTTTGACCGGCGCCAGCCCCAGTGTTAATCACTGTTCTCCAGTCGTTTAAGCCCGCCTCCTGCGCCACCCGGGCCGCCACCAGCAGCAGGTGACCCAGCAGGGCTTCCTGCTGCTGCTCCGCCTGGGCCAGGCTGATCAGGTGCTCCCGGGGAATCACCAGCAGGTGAACCGGCGCCTGGGGTTGTACATCGCGGAAGGCAATGCAGCGGTCGTCTTCGTAGACCCGATCCGCGGGGATCTCCCCCCGCAGAATTTTTCCGAAAATCGTGTCGTTGCTATCGCCCATGGCAGCTGAGTGGGGGAGGTGGTTGGGGCTGGAGCTGATTTGTTCCTAGGCTGGGGGCCAAGCAAGGTAATGACCATGGCCCTTTGTCTGGCTCCCCTGGTGTCTGCGGCAGCAGCGGCCGCCACAGCCCTTTGTTCCTCGTTGCCGGCCAATTGTCCCCCGAATGCCGCCCGGCTGCAGGCCCCTTGTCTGCACCAACAGGAGCTACCGGCCCCCCAAAGGGGCCAAACAGTTGCACCCACGCTTTAAATAAGAGTGTTCCAGCTGTTTCTGGCCTGTAAGTGTCCCTGCCCATGCTCCATCTGCAGTTCCTGGAGGAACTAGTTCGGCGCCGCCGCGCTCCGATCCGGAAGCGGATGGAGAATGGGCTGCGGGCAGCCGGTCTGGATTTGCTCACGGCCGTCAATCGTTTGGCTGATTTGCTCGATGGCCAGGAAGGCCCGCTGGAAGCCAGCAGCCAAGCGGAGTTGTTTGACTACACCGAGGCCTCGATTCGCCGCCTCGAACGTTTGCGTTACCGCCTTTCCCAGCGCCAGCGCTGAGTAAGCAGGGCCCTTGATACAAAGCAGCCCTAGGGGGGCTTTAGGGAAGTAGCGGCTCTGCTTTTTGATGTTGGCGTTCTGTGGGGGGGCTTGCCTCTCGGGCCTAGAGGCTCTGCCGATCCTGGTGGAGGTGGATCTGGCCCCGGGCCTGCCGGGTTTGCAGTTGGTGGGCCTGGGGGATATCAGTGGTCGCGAGGCGCGGGAGCGGGTGCGTTCGGCCCTGCGCAACAGCGGATTTCGGGTGCCCCAAACCCGGGTGGTGGTGAGCCTGGCTCCGGCCCAGCTGCGTAAGGAGGGTCCCTCCTTTGATTTGCCCATTGGCCTGGCCCTGTTGATGGCCACCGGTCAGCTGGACCCCCGTTGGCTGGAGGGGGTTTGGGCGGTGGGGGAGTTGGGCCTCGATGGGGCCCTGCGGCCGGTGCGGGGCCTGTTGGCGGTGGCCCGGGCCGCCCAGCGGGCGGGAGCGAGGGCCTTGATCGTGCCCGAGGCCAATGGTCGGGAGGGGGCCCTGGTGGGGGGGCTGCCCATTTGGCCAGCGGCAAGTTTGCGGCAGGTATTAGAGGCCCTGGCGGGGCGCCAGGCCTGGAGTCCAGCGGCGGCGGCGCTGGACTCGGCGCTGCCAGTTGGCAGTCCAGACCTGGCCACGGTGCGGGGCCAACTCCATGGCCGCCGGGCCCTGGAAATTGCCGCCAGTGGCCTGCACCATCTGCTGCTGGTGGGCCCCCCCGGTTGCGGCAAAACCCTGTTGGCCCGCTGCCTGCCCGGTTTGCTGCCGCCGCTCAACCAGCACCAGGCCCTCGAACTCACCCAGATCCATTCGGTGGCCGGTTTGTTGGCCGAGCAGGGGGGCTTGATCCGCCAACCACCCTTCCGCTCCCCCCACCATGGCTGCAGCGGCGTGGCCCTGGTGGGGGGCGGCCTGATCCCCCGGCCCGGGGAATTGTCGTTGGCCCACCACGGGGTGCTGTTTCTGGATGAGTTAGCGGAATTTCGGCGTGAGGTGCTCGACCATCTGCGCCAACCCCTGGAAACGGGCGTTTTGCACCTGGCCCGGGCCAGGCAAACGGTCTCTTTCCCCTGTCGCCTTTTGCTAGTGGGGGCCACTAACCCCTGCCCCTGCGGCTGGTGGGGGGACCCCCGGCGCCCCTGTCGCTGCGGGGAACGCCTGCGCCGGCAGTACTGGTCGCGCCTGTCTGGGCCCCTGCTCGATCGCCTTGACCTGCAGGTGATGCTGCCGGCGGTGGCCCCCGTTGAACTGGAGGACCTGGCCCAGCACCCCCTGGAGGAAGCCTCCGCTGGGGTGGCCCTGCGGGTGCAACGGGCCCGGCAACGCATGGTGGCCCGCAACCCAGGGGGCCTCAGCAATGGCCAGGTGGAGATGGAGGCGCTGCGGCCCCATTGTCAGCTGGCCCCAAAGGCGCGGCTGCTCTGGCGTAAGAGTGTGGATGGCCTGGCCCTCACGGCCCGTAGTGCCTCCCGGGTGCTGCGGGTGGCCCGCACGATTGCCGATTTGGACGACTCAGAGCGGCTGGAGGCGATTCACCTGGCGGAGGCGCTTACCTACCGCTGCCTCGATCGCCATCAGTCGCGGCCAACGCCATAGGTCTCCACCCACACCTGGGCCTTGGGCTTGGTGTCACAGGTGATCGAGCCATCGGCATTGGTCACGCAGTCGCCAACCCCGAGGCGACTCTGGGAATCCCAGGGATCCTGGTCAAACAAGACTTCCTGATTGAGGATTTGGGCCCGGGCGGGGATTGCAACTGCCAGGCAGCTCAACAGCAAAGCCAGGGCCCCACAGCTACTGCGCACTAGTGACCTTCCTTGTAGGGGTCATCACGGTAGGGCTGCACACCAACGGTCGGGGGTAGATGCTGCTTCTCTTCCCCGTGGTTGCCCATGGTGTAGGCCAGGGCCTCAGCCCACCATTGACGGATGGCCTGGAGAAAGTTCGCCATGGGGAGCTCCGCAGGGGATATCTCCATGTTTGTCGTTCCCCAGGGGTTCGGCGCGGCTGCGGCCAGAACTGCTCAGCGGCGACGGCGCCGTTGCTGGGCTTTGCGCTTGTACTTCTCCACGGGGGTTTCGTGGTGCCGCAGGCGCTTTAGGTCGGCAAAAATCCCGGCCTTTGATACCTGACGCTTGAAGCGGCGCAGGGCCGACTCAATTCCTTCGTTTTCGCCAACGGTGACCTGCGTCATAAAACCGGGTGAATGTCACACAAACCAGCCACCAATCCTAGCAATCGACCCCCCACCCCCTCACTCAGGCCAGCTGTCCCGGTAGATGTACACGTGCCCCAGGGCCCTGGGGCCGAAATGGCGCCGCATCACCTTCCAGCCTGGTTCCAGCTTCAGCTCCAGGAAGCCGGGGCCGCTGCCGCCGGTGCGGGCCACCAGCAGCGTGGCGCCCGTGGTGGCTTTGCCCAGCAGCAGCGTATCGCCGGCCTGTTGCTGCACCGATAGGCGCATGTCCGAGCCAAAATCCTGGTCGCCAATGCGAACTGAGTAGCCGTTGCTGTCGATGTAGCGGCTGCAGATGCCAGTGAAGTCAAAACTGGCCAGCAGCGGCCTGATCACCGTGGGGGCGGTGCCTTCCTTGGCGAAACAGGGACGATGGTTGCGCACTTGTTCGTAGATGTTCAGCTGGGCGCTGCTGCCGTCACCGATCGGGGCGGCCACCAGCACAAAGCTCTCGCCTTTCACCTCCTTGGCCTGGAACAGTGCCGCCTGGGCTGGTTCGAGGTAGAGGGGGGTGAGGCCGGAGAGAAGACCAGCCAGCAACAGGGAGGTGGGCTTCAGGGAAGACACAGGCATGGTCGCTATCAGCGGACTGATGGTAGAAGTCGCCCAAGGCCCCCAAGGGGGGCCCTCAGGCCGGTTGGTTAAGACGAATTGCAACTAGCAGCGCCACAGCCGTGCCCGGCAGGCTGGCGGCAAGGATCGCCCGGGTCAGCCCCACCCCCAGATCTGGCTCCCCATAGGCCAGCTCAAACACACAGCCGGTGGCGGCGATGCCAAAGAAGCAGGCGAGGGCGAGGAACAGTCCGGCCAGCGGTTTCATCGGCATGGTTCAGCTCAGGCTTTGGACAGCGGCCCGATCAAAACCAAGCTTTTCCAGTTCGCTGCTCAGGCTCAGTTCATCGGTTACGCGATCCACAAACAGCACCCCCTGGAGGTGATCCAGCTCGTGGAGGATGCAACGGGCCAGCAGGCCGTCGGCTTTGCGGCGCTGGGGGCGGCCCATTTCATCGCGGTAGTTGAGCTCCACCCGGCTGGCGCGCACCACCTGTAGGTAAACGCCGGGGATGCTGAGGCAACCCTCCTCATAGCTATCCAGTTCGGCACTGGTGCTGGTTATTTCCGGGTTGATCAGCACCAGGGGCGGGGTGGCGGCTTCCTCGGGGTCCAGGTCAATCACCAGCAACTGCTTATTCACCCCCAGCTGGGGGGCGGCCAGGCCGATGCCGCGGGCGGCATACATGCTGCGCAACATTTCCTTGGCCAGTTCGCGCACCTCTCCATCTACCCGGCTGATGCGCTTAGCCGTTTGGCGCAGCTCCTGGCTGCCGAGTAAGTGGATGCTGGGGCTGTCGGGTTGGATTTCCCCTTTCGGCACCATCACCGTGGGGTTCAGCCGTTCCGACTGGCGGGCCAACGCCGCGAAGTTCAGAGCCAAGGCCGCAGGGGTCGTTGGGTCCCATCCTAGGCAGGAGCGCCTGTGCCGTTGCCATGGTCCCGGTTAGCCCCGCCACCCCTGCCTTCCCCCCCCTGCAGCCCCTGCCTGCGGAGCTGGCCCTCGGCAGTGGCGTGTCGATCCGAGAACCCTTGCTGGCTGAGGGTCGGCTGTTTTGGGCCGAGCAGCGCCCCCAGGAACGGGGTCGCACCACCTTGATGCTGCGGCAACAACCCGGGGCGGAAGCCCGGGACCTCACCCCAGGCCCCTGGAACCTGCGCAGCCGCGCCCATGAATTCGGCGGTGGTTGCTATGCGGTGGCCGCCGATCAGGTGGTGTTCATCCACGACGGTGACGGCTGCCTCTGGCAGCTCTGCTTGGCCAGTTCGGAGCCGCCCCGACGGCTAACCGAGCCCCAGGGGCGGGGTGAGCGTTGTTTTGCCGAAGGCTTGATCGACCTGCCGCGCCAGCGCTGGCTGGGGGTGCTGGAGGCCGGTGGCCGCGACCAGTTGGTGACCGTGCCCCTGGCCGGCGGCGAGCCCCAGTTGCTGCGGGGCGAGGCGGATTTCTGCAGTTCCGCCGTGTTGTCGCCGGCGGGGGATCAATTGGCCTGGCTGGAATGGTCACTGCCCTGGATGCCCTGGGAACGCACCCAGCTCTGGTGGTCCCCGCTCTCGGAGGCGGGTGAATTGCTCGCCCCCCGCTGCTTGGCCGGGGGGGAGGGCGAGCCCCAGTCGTTGTTTCAGCCCCTCTGGGGCCCCCATGGCCAGTTATTGGTGGCCTCCGACCGCAGCGGCTGGTGGAACCTGCAAAGTTGCCAACCCCGCGACCCCGGGGAGTGGCAATTGATCGGTCCCCAACCGGCGGAATGTGCCATGCCCCAATGGGTATTCCGCATGGCCACCCTGGCGGTCACTGATGGGCTGCTGCTGGCCCTGTTCTGTCGCCAGGGGGAGTGGCAGTTGTGCCAGCGGCCGCTGGCGGCCCCCGCGGCGGAGCCCTGGCAGCCGCTGCCGCTGCCTTTCAATGACCTGGCCTCGCTCACCGCCGAGGGGGAGCGCCTGGTCTGCTTGGCCAGTGGACCCTCCCAGGGCCAGGGCCTGCTGGAGCTGGAGCTGGCCACTGGCCAGTGGCGCCACCAGCCGGCAATGCCTGCGCTGCTGCCGCTGGAGGCGTTGAGCCTGCCGGAATCCCTCTGGTTTGAGGGGGGGGATGGCCAGCAGAGCCAGGCCTGGTATTACCCGCCCCAGGGGGGCCGGGGCGAGCCTGCCCCCCTGCTGGTGCGTAGCCACAGCGGACCTACGGCCATGGCCCGCACCGCCCTCAACCTGGCGATCCAGTACTGGACGGGCCGCGGCTGGGGGGTGGTGGATGTCAATTACGGCGGTTCCACGGGCTTTGGCCGGGCCTATCGCCAGCGGCTTGATGGCCAGTGGGGGCTGCTGGATGTGGCCGATTGCGCTGCGGCGGCCCGGCAACTGATCGAGCTGGGCCGGGCTGATCCCCGTTGCATTGCCATTGAGGGGGGCAGCGCCGGCGGCTTCACCACCCTGGCGGCCCTGATCGCTGATCCGGTTTTTAAGGCCGGGGCCTGTCGCTATGCGGTCAGCGACCTCGCCGGTTTGGTGGCAGACACCCATCGCTTTGAGTCGGGTTACCTAGATCGCTTGATCGGCCCCTGGCCAGGGGCCAAAGAGATCTATGAGCAGCGCTCCCCCCTGACCCATAGGCAGCAGTTGCGCTGTCCGTTGATCTTTTTCCAGGGGCTCCAAGACCGGGTGGTGCCCCCCGCCCAAACCGAAGCAATGGTGGCGGCCTTACGGCAGCAGGGGGTGGCGGTGGAGGTGCTGTTCTTTGAGGAGGAGGGCCATGGCTTCCGCAGCCCCCTGGTGCAGCGGCAGATGTTGGAGGCCACGGAACGGTTTTTTCGCCGGGTATTGCCGGTGCTTTGAGTTTGGAAATCCTGTTTAGTGTTGGCCAGTTCGGTCTGGTCCGTCCATGGGTTTCCGTCCTTCCCTCGCCCTGTTCCTGGGCAGCCTTGCCCTGCTGGGCAGCCAGCCATTGCTGGCCCAGCCCACCATTGATCCCGCTGGCCAGCGGGCGGCAAATCTGGCCCGCAACACCGGCATTCAGCTCAACGGGGGGCTTACCAAGTACCGCCCCGCTGCCTGCATGTTTGTGATTGGTGGCGGCAAATGCCTGGTGAAAACCGATGCCAAGGGTTTTCTATTTCGCTTTGAGGGCGGTGGCCCGGCTTGGCAGGACTTAAAGCAGCCAGCCACCACCCTCACTGAAGTGCTGATCGATCCCAGCGGTCGCCAGGTGGTGGGCACCCCGATCAACAAGTTGTTGAGCCCCGCAACAAAGCCGTAAGTGCCAGGGCCCAGTCTGGGCTTGTGGGGAGTTGCTCCCGGCGGGTGAGGCTCAGGGCAATCTGTTTTTCCTGGTAGGCGGCCTCGTTGCTGAACACGGTGCTCAGCGAGCCCGGGTCGCCGCCAGTGAAGTTGATGGTCTTGCCCGCTGGGTCTAGGAACAGCGGATCCCCATGGTGCAGTGGTCGCCAATCACCCCTCAGACGCTCAGGGTGCAGGCAGGCCGTGGGTCTGCCCTCCGCATCCCTGGGCAGATCAAGGCTGCGCAGGTGGCGATGGATCACCATTTGGGCTGGTAGGCGCAGGGGAGCCCTAAAGGCGGCACTGAGCAGATCCAGCAGGCTGGCCACCCCCAGGGCCGTTTGTTGGCAGATCAGTGGGGCCACCACCCCCTGGGGCACCGGTCCCACCTCCAGCACCAGCCCGCAGGGCCATTGGCTCACCATGAAGCCGCTCTGGCGGCGGTCGCTCCCATGCAGGTATATCGGTAAGCCCAGCTGCCCCTGACAGGCGGCGGCCAGGGCCAGATCCGCCGGCCGTTCGCCATACACCACCAAACAGGAGCCCATCGGGGCGGTGGTGCTGTGCAGGTCCAGCAGCACCTGCATCGGCTGGCGGCCCCCTGGGCCATGCAGGGCGATCAGCTCCTGGGCCCTTCGCACCTCCAGTTGGCTGGCATCGCTCTGCTGCAGCAGTTCCTCACTGAAACTACGGTTCAGGTCGCAGTCGATATAACGCAGGTTTTTGGCATAGGCCGGCGGATTGCCCAGCAGCGACTGCACCCGCAGCCCTGGCCGTTGCAACAGCCCGGCTTCCCTTTGCCACTGTTCCAGCAGCCAGGGGCCATTGCGTTCATTGCCATGGATGCCAGTTACCAGCAGTACTGATGCATCCATGAACAAAGGTCAGCTTCAGCCCACTTTGGCCAGATCCTTAGCGGCTGGTGCTTTGCCCACCCCCAGCTCTCGCAATTCCTGCAGGAGCCCATTCAGCACCTGCTTGGCATCGCCAAAGATCATCGAGGTATTTGGGCATTCGAACAGGCTGTTGCGAATCCCTGCGTAGCCGGCCCCGAGGCTGCGTTTCACCACGAATACCGTGGTGGCCTCCTCCACATGCAGCACGGGCATGCCATAGAGGGGGCTGCTGGGGTCGGTGCGGGCCTGGGGATTGACCACATCATTGGCCCCGAGCACGATCACCACATCGGTGCGCGGAAAGTCTGGATTGATCGACTCCATCTCCACCAATTGGTCGTAGGGCACATCGGCCTCGGCCAACAGCACATTCATGTGCCCGGGCATGCGACCGGCCACGGGGTGAATGGCGTAACGCACTTCCACCCCATGCCTTTCCAATAATTGGGCCACCTCCCGGAGGCTGTGCTGGGCCTGGGCTACCGCCAGGCCGTAGCCGGGCACAAACACCACCCGTTGGGCCTGCTCGAGGGTCATGGCGCATTCCTCGGGGCTGCAGGAGGTCACATTGCTGTATTCCCCCTGGTCGCTGCTGCCGACATTGCCGCCCCCCAGGGCGCCACCAAATAAAACGCTGGTGAGGGAGCGATTCATGGCGCGACACATCACCTGGGTGAGGATCAGCCCCGCGGCCCCAACCATCGCCCCCGCCACAATCAACAGCTCACTGCCCACCACGAAGCCGGCGGCGGCGGCGGCCACGCCGGAATAGGAATTCAGCAGCGAAATAACCACAGGCATGTCGGCCCCGCCGATCGGCAAGGTCAGGCCCACCCCCAGCAGCAAGGAGAGTCCGGCCAGGGGCAGCAGCGCCCAGGGGTGGCCGACGCAGGCCAGCCAACCGAGGCCAAGGCAGCTAACTGCCGTTAGGCCGTTAAGCCAATGGCGGGCGGGCTGCAGCATCCAAGCCGGGGTTTGCAGCCAGTCCTCCAGCTTGGCCATGGCCACCAGGGAGCCACTGAAGGTGATGCCCCCCACCAGCACTGAGACCCCAATCGATAGGGCCACCAGCAGCTTCGGCGGATCCGGTAAGGCGGCGGCGGCCAGGGCCACCAGCAGGGAGGCCATGCCACCGCAGCCGTTGAACAGGGCCACCACCTGGGGCATTGAAGTCATCGCCACCCGTTGGGCCACCAACACCCCCAGCAGGGAGCCCAGCAGCGAGCCCGCCAACCACCAAGGCCAGCCCCCCAGGCCCTGTTGCAGCAATAACCCCAGCACCGCCAGGGCCATGGCCACGGCGGCCAGGCGGTTGGCGGAACGGGCCGAGCGCACCTTGCCGAGGCCCTTGATGCCCAGGGCCAGCAGCAGTACTGCCAACAGGTCTATGGGGGCATGGGCCAGGGGAAGCCAGGCGCTGAAGTTCATTTCGCTAAAGCTCATTGGTCGTCTCCACGGCGGCGGAACATGGCAAGCATCCGGTCGGTCACGAGAAAACCACCAACCACGTTGAACAGGGCGAAGGCCAGGCTCAGGGCCCCCATCGCTTGAAGCAGGGGGGTTTGGGCTTGGGCGATCAGGGCTAGGGAGGCCAGCAGGGTGATGCCACTGATGGCGTTGGCCCCAGACATCAAGGGGGTGTGCAGGGTGGGGGGCACCTTGCCAATCAGTTCCAAGCCCAAGAGGCTGCCGAGCAGCAACACCCAGAGGGCTTCATTAAGGGGAAGGGCCTGGTTCATGGGGTCACCTCTTGGCCGTTGCTGAGGGCAGGTACAAGTTCTGGTTTAAGCAGCTGGCCCTTGAGGCTGATCAAGCAAGGTTCCAGCAGGGGATCTTTGGGATCGAGGCAGAGCTCGCCCTCTTTCGTAACAAGTACCTCCAGCAGGGCGCCAAGGTTGCGGCTGTAGAGGCTGCTGGCATGGTGGGCCACGCTGGCGGGCAAGCGATCGGCGCCGATAACCAGCACCCCGTTGTGGTTAACGGTTTCACCAGCAACACTCAGCTCACAGTTGCCCCCCTGGGCTACGGCTAGATCCACTACCACCGCCCCGGGGCGAAGCAGGCCAGTCAGTTCCCGGGTCAACAGCAGTGGGGCCGGTCGGCCGGGCACCTGGGCGGTGCAGATCACAATGTCGCAATCAAGCAGATGCTCGGCCAGTTGCTGGCGTTGGGCCTCCAGGAAGGCCGCTGTTGCTTCTTTGGCATAGCCCCCCTGTTCCCCAGGGGTGCCCCGCTCCGGAGGCTCGATGAAACGGGCGCCGAGGGATTCCACCTGCTCTCGGGCGGCGGCGCGCACATCACTCACCTTGACCAGGGCCCCGAGACGGCGGGCCGTGGCCACTGCTTGGAGGCCAGCCACCCCAGCGCCGATAACAAGCACCCGGGCCGGTTGAACGGTGCCCGCTGCGGTCATCAGCATCGGCATGAAGCGGTCCAGCTGGGCCGCGGCCAGCAGCACAGCCTTGTAGCCGGCGATGTTGGCTTGGGATGAGAGCACATCCATGCTTTGGGCGCGGCTGATCCGCGGCAGCAATTCCAGGGCAATGGCTGAGAGCCCACGATTTTCCAGCTGGCCCATCAAGGCTTGATTGCCATGGGGGGCTAGCTGGCCGATCAGCAGGGTCCCCTCCTTTAAGTGATGGAAATTTTCGCCGGGGTTCCCCACCGTCAGCAACACCTGAGCGTGGGACCAAGCTTCCCGATCCCCAGGCTCCAGTAACTGGGCTCCCGCTTCGGCATAACCCTCGTCAGGGAAGCCTGAGGCCAGTCCCGCCCCCCGCTCTACGAGGCAGGTTATGCCGCGTTTTGCAAGTCTTTTGATCACCTCGGGGGTGCTTGCCACCCGGGTTTCATCCCGCTCCGCTTCCCGCGGTACCAGCACAGTCAGCATTGGCAGGACCAGCTTCGACTTCATTGACAGCAACAATGCCGGCACTTAGCCACGATCAAGCTTGGCTTGTGTGGGCTTTCGCACAGTTACCCCTCCCCAAGGGCGGTTCGGGCTGTCAGCTAACGGGCTGATTCATTACCCTTGGCTTTGATCCGGACCCTATGAGCGCCATGAAGTCCATCGATGAGCACATCGCCAAGGACGAAAGCCAGATCGCCGTGGCAAAGGCCAAGGGCGATGAGGCGATGGTCCGTCATTTGGAAGAGGAGCTGGAATCTTTGAAGGAATTCAAGGATCACCACCCTGGCGATGACCACGACCCCACCTCCCTGGAGATGTTCTGCGAGAACAACCCCGATGCAGCTGAATGCCGCGTCTATGACGACTGATGGGCTGGCTTTGCAAGCCTGATTTTTCTCTTTCTGCCCTGCAAGGAGACCGAGTCCCGCCGCCTAGGCGAGGGACTCGGTCTCCTTTTTGCTTTATGCCCCCCTAGGCGCACCCCTGGCTGGCAGCCGAATGCGACCTATTAAGCAGAAACAGTTGACAGCCCTTGCCACCGTGCTACGTTTCCTTGGTGCGCCGAACGGTGCCGCCTTGAGCAGCCCCAGTCACCGACTGGGAAAACTAGCGAGGGGTCGGTGTTGTAAGGTTCATAAGTCGCCTGAGAGGGCGACGCACCTGGACAACCGAAAAGCTTA
>Ga0209297_1000045_pt1 | contig 98893 bp, 97 predicted proteins | sample S_130805_MF_Meta_FD_187322 | JGI IMG/M metagenome (GOLD analysis project Ga0209297, IMG submission 187322) | Freshwater microbial communities from Lake Simoncouche, Canada to study carbon cycling - S_130805_MF_MetaG (SPAdes) (version 2) | ecosystem: Environmental > Aquatic > Freshwater > Lake ...
TAATTACAGAAACTGCTGGAGAAGTTGCGATTGCTACCGCTTGCGTAAAATCAAATTTCCCAAGTTGTTATGTTGAAAAAATAAGCAAGGTAGAAATTCGTGGGGCAGGAATGGCTACTCGCGAAGTTCGCCCCTTTATGCATCCCGATATATTCCCTAACGCTGAGAAATTAATGGCTGTTGAAGTTATTACTCCGGATGGCAATGTCTCTAGCTTTCCGCCACATCGACATGATGGCATCAAGGGTTGCGATGTTGAGAATGAAGAAATTTATTATTTTAGAATCGGAAAAATATCGAGCAAGCATGGCGATAGCGAGGGTTTCGGACTCCATCGAACTTACTCTGCGCCGGAAGATCCTGATTTCTTTGATGAGACCGTAACGATTCATGATGGCGATATTTACTTGGTGCCGCGGGGTTACCACGGTCCTTGCGCTGCGATGCCGGGTTATCCGATGTACTACTTAAATGTTCTCGCAGGTCCGAGCCGAAAGCGCACTATGGATTTTTGCGACGATCCCAACCATGCTTGGCTTAGAGATACTTGGAAGCACCAAATTCCCGATCCCCGAGCTCCCTGGCAGGTGAAGCAATGACTTTGATGACGACATCGCAAGCCATAGTTCGCTGGTTGACCGCGCAGAAAATAATTATTGATGGTGAAATTAAACCTTACTTTGCTGGAACATTTGCAATTTTTGGCCATGGCAATGCGCTCAGCCTTGGTGATGCGCTCTTTGATTCACAAAATGAGATGAAAACTTTCCGCGGCCAGAGTGAAGAAGGCATGGGTTTAGCTGCAGTTGCTTATGCGAAAGCAATGCGCCGCCAACAGTGCATGGTGGTGACAACTTCAATCGGACCAGGTGCGCTAAATGTGGTTACTGCAGCCGGAACCGCGTTAGCAAATCGATTACCGATGTTAATTTTAGTTGGCGATACTTTTCAAAGTAGAAATCCAGACCCAGTGCTGCAACAAGTTGAACATTTTGGTGAACCTTCAACCACTGTTAACGATGCCTTCCGTCCAGTCGTTAGATTCTGGGATCGGATTACTAACCCTTCACAAATTTTAACTGCGTTACCGCAAGCGTTAATGACGATGTTAGATCCAGCCAGTTGCGGCCCAACCTTTTTTGCGTTGCCACAAGATGTGCAAGCAACCGGATTTGATTATCCAGAAGAATTCTTTAACGAAACTATTCACGAAATTCCAAGACCACGTCCAGATTTGAGTGAATTGAATAAATGCGTTGCGCTGATAAATAACTCGAAGCGACCAATCCTGGTTGCAGGCGGCGGAGTTCACTACTCGCTCGCCGAAAAAGAATTAGCAGCTTTTGCCAAAGAACAACAGATTCCAGTTGTTGAAACCATGGCAGGAAAATCTTCACTTCCATGGAGTGATCCGCTACTTGTTGGACCGCTCGGTGTTACCGGCTCAGATCCAGTAAACGAATTAGTAAGTGAGTCCGATTTAATTATTGCAATTGGAACCCGGTTACAAGATTTCACAACTGGTTCTTGGACGCTCTTTAGCGAGAAGAATATTGTGGCTATAAATGCAGCTCGATTTGATGCTACCAAACGTCGGGCAAGCGCTGTGGTGGGCGATGCGCTGGCCACGATTTCAGAGCTGCGCATTCAAGTTAAACCTACTAATAGAGCGGATTGGATCGCTCGAGCTAAATCGTTAAAAAATAGCAACGTGGTATTACGCACCAGCCGCGAAAAATTGAAGTCCGAGTTGCCAACATATGCCCAAGTTGTAATTGCGGCTAATGAAATTGCTCGACCTGAAGATTATGTATTAACGGCAGCTGGAGGTTTACCTGGCGAGTTAAATAACAATTGGCTTGCTAAATCAATCGCATCATTTGATTGTGAATATGGTTTTTCATGCATGGGCTATGAAATCAGCGGCGCATTCGGAGCTGCGATTGCACAAAAAGATATGAAGAAAACTGGCCGAGTAATTGCAATGACCGGTGATGGTTCTTACATGATGCTTAACTCAGATATTTATAGCGCCGTACTACATGGATATCCATTGACTTTAATCCTCTGCGATAATGGTGGCTTCGCCGTGATCTCCAGATTGCAGACCGGTAATGGCGCAGCTTCATTTAGAACGATGATTACTGAAAATGAATCCGCCGCCAGGGTGGATTTTGTTGCGCATGCAAAATCTATGGGAGCTAATACCCATCGAGTTACTTCAATTTCAGAACTTACTAAGCAATTACAGGCAACTGCTAACTCTAAAGAAGTTGAAGTTATTGTCATAGATACTGAGCCGACTACATGGACCGAAGGTGGCGCATTCTGGGAAGTTGGAGTTCCTGAAGTTTCCGATAAAAAATCAATTCAAGAGGCTCGTGCTAAATTAATTGATGGAAAGAAAGCCCAGCGAAAGTTTTAGCTAGTTAACGCAGCTTGGATATTGGCCATTGACACCGCAGAGGCTTCTTGCGAAGGCTCCCAAGCAGTGTCCTGTTCGCTCATTAACCATCCAGAATAATTTAATTTATCGAGCGCAATAAATAACTCTTTAACTTTTAATAGACCGGTGCCAGCTGGAACAAAGAGTTTTAATTCATCAACGGCAAAACCCATGGTTTCAATTTCTTTTGAGATCATTTTTGCCAACACATCGCCACTCACATCTTTTACGTGAACATGTGAAATCCGATGGCCATATTCGGCTACCGCTAGAACTGGATCGCCGCCGCCAACAATCCAATGACCCACATCTAAACAGAGCCCAATTTTTTCACTAAGCATTGCCATTAGCTTCTTAGTTTCACGCGGAGTTTCAATATAAGTAGCACCATGTGGATGAAATGAAGATTTCATTCCATGCGTTGCTGCAACTGCCGCATGGCGCTCTACAAATTCGGCCATAACTTTAAATCCCAATTCGGAAAGTCCAGGACCGTTATCCGCATTTCCAGCGCTCCGGTCGCGATCTTCTGAGCCATCCGCTGCAAAGACGATCATTTCAACACCAGCGCCAGCAGCTTGCTTAATTATTAATTCAGCTTCTGCTTCGGCTCCTGGCAGCAGACCATCCTCATTACATTTAATTGGCAAATATTGTTCGGCAGGCGCAACGCTATATTTCTTCATTAAGTTGCGGAATTCCAAGGATTCGGCTTGCTCGCCTGAAACTTGAATTCCTGCAAAACCATATTGCGCAATTTCTGAAAGGAATTTCTCTTTTAAGTTTGGATCATATTTCCAATTCAAGGGAACTATGCCAACTTTTGCATTATGTAATCTAATTCTCGGATTTGTCATTAGAGAACCATCATAACCAAATCAAGGAGAATAGTTGACCAACTAAAATCTGGTGCGCCGCGGCCAGATGCGGTTTGCGGGTTGTAATACTCACGAACACCACTTTTACGCATCGCTAAAATACTTTGATTGGCAATTACTCGAGCAAGATCTACTCTGCCATGTCGCATTAAGCCACGCGCTAAATACCAATTGCTATTAATCCAAGTTGGTCCGCGCCAAACCAAGTTTCCACCAACGGTTTCTGGACGGTAAGTCGGGTGGTTCATGGCAGTGCTAGGTATTGGAAATTCCGCCCAATACTCGTCTGGATTGAGTAGATGAGCCATCAAGGCTTCGACTTTTTTAGGCGCTAAATCTGCCAATAAGAGTGGCATTAGCGAGGTAAATGTATTAACCCGAAGCTTTTTATTCTCTTTGCCGTTTACATCGTAATAGAGACCATCTGCTTCATCCCAACAAAGTTCTTCTAAGGAATCTCGAGCTTTCGCTGCGCGATCTATATAAATAGCAGCGCCAGCCTCATCTTTAACTTGCAGGCAAAGCTCTGCAAGAACTTTTAAATTCTCAATATATATAACATTTACCATTACATCTGCAACAACAAAATGATTTAACGCAATCATCTTCTTTGGATCTCGATTAAATTTATCGTAAGGGTCGCAAATCGAGTGCCAACCACGATCCCAACTATCGTGCTCTTCATCTTGAATGTTCATTAACTCATCCCACTTAGGAGAGTGATCAAGACCGGTTTCATCGGGTTGCACCACGCGAATTAATCCGTCACCAAATGGATTTCTAACGTTATGCAACCATTCATAGAATCTACGAACGCTCGGCAATACTTCGTTAATGAATTCAGCGCCGCGGCCACGTTGCGCGACAGCTTGCACTGCCTCAGCTAATAAGGGTGGCTGCATCTCATCTGATAGGTATTTCGAACGGAAAGCAATCGCGTAAGTTGCAACCATCTCTTCAAAACTATCGCGTTGCCAGAATGTCACGTGCGAAACAAAACCATCATCATGTTGATTCTTTAAAAGACTTTTTATCTCTGCTTCAGCTTTCGCCAAATCGATGTGGCTCAGCGCAATTGCATGAAAACAGGAATCCCAGAACCATTGAAATGGGTAAGTTACCGACGAAGGACAGGTAAAATCAAAATCATGACCAGACCAAGTTGCGTGGCCGCGCTGCCTGTTTTTGATATGGATATTTGTAACTACCGTTTTTAACCATTGCAGGTCTTCCGGAGTAGGTGCGCTACTTTTTTCAATCATGCTTCGAATTATTCTGTAGATACTCGCTACTTTTTACCAAATTCGCTAAGATTTAATGGGAATTAGTTACTTAATTTGGAGGAAAGCGTGAGCAATCAGATCGTTCGTGTAGGAGTAGTAGGTGCTGGCCTAGTGGCTTCTTCCGTGCACCTGCCGATTCTCACGCGACGGAGTGATCTCTTCGCAGTTGCTGCAATTGCTGACTTCAATATTGCCGCGGCTAATTTGTTGGCAGACCGCTTTGGCATAGTTAATCGATTTCCCTCCCCAGAAGATATGTTTGCATCTTCTTTGATAGATGCCGTTGTCATTCTAAATTCAGGAAGCCATGCTGAAGTTGTAGTTAGTGCGCTCAATTCTGGTTTAGATGTATTCTGCGAAAAACCTCTGGCCTATTCAAGAGAAGAAATGAAATCTATCGAAGTTGCACTTAGCGCTTCTGGCAAAAAACTCATGATCGGTTACATGAAAACTTTTGATCCCGCAGTAACTGCAGTAAAGAAAATTATTAAAAGTCGACCACGCACGGTAGATGTTGTGGTGTTGCATCCAAGTGGCGAGAGCCAACTTGCAACAACTGAAATTTCAGTAACATCTGCGCCAGCGCCAAAAGAATTAATTGAGAAATTTAAAAGTAGCGATCGACAGATCCAAGTTACCGCCCTGGGCGAAGCTGCGGCGGATTCTTTTGGAAGTTTTTATACCGATGTAATTCTAGGTAGCGTTATTCATGAGTTATCGGTTTTACGGGCTCTAGATCTACATTTAACTGAAGTCGATTTTGCAGATCGATGGCCAAATGATGGCAGTGAAAAAGCTCATTCCATAATTGTTCATGCACGTACTGCCGACAATGTCAGAATCACAATTAGATGGTTCTATTTAGATCAATACCCGCTTTACCAAGAAGAAATTCGATGGGTAAATGAGTTCGAAGGACATCACATCATCTTCCCTAGCCCATATATTCTTCGAGTTCCTACAAAATTGATTTCAACGAAACGAATCGGGCTTGATCATGAAAATACGACCACAGAGTCGTATTTACCTTCATTCGAAATTGAATTAGGCGCTTTCCATACTCTTGCTACAACTGGAAAACAGGATGGCAACCCAATAGCCGATGGAAACGAGGATTTAGAAATCTCGCTTAAAATTGCAAAGGCAATATGTATCCGAGAAGGAATTGCACTAGGTGGAAACTTAAAAGCATAACTAGTTTGTAGCAAACTAATTAGCTCTTTGAATCTCCACTATCTATCTCGCCAATTAATTTAAATTGGCCGCCACCAAGTTGTCCTTGCTCTTTGTATAGTTCTAACTTTGCGCGGGTATCGGCAATATCAAGATTTCGCATAGTTAATTGGCCAATTCGATCAACTGGTCCGAAGGCTGCACCTTCAGTTCGTTCCATCGATAACTTATCTGGGTGATAGCTAAAAGATGGACCGGTTGTATTAATAATTGAATAATCATCACCGCGACGGAGTCGAATTGTTACTTCACCCGTAACTGCAGAAGCAACCCATCTCTGGAGTGATTCTCGAAGCATTAGCGCCTGCGGATCAAGCCATCGACCTTCATAAAGCAATCGACCTAAGCGACGGCCTTCAGCGTGATAATTTGCGATCGTATCTTCGTTATGAATTGCACTAATTAGACGTTCATAAGCAATAAATAAGAGCGCCATGCCAGGTGCTTCATAGATGCCACGACTTTTTGCTTCAATAATTCTATTTTCAATCTGGTCTGACATGCCAAGACCATGTCTGCCACCTACCGAATTTGCTTCGTTCATTAGCGCAACTGAGTCTTTAAATGCCTTGCCATTTATCGAGAGTGGTCGACCTTGCACAAATCCAATTCGGACGTCTTCACTTTCGATAGAAACTTTTGGATCCCAAAATTTAACACCCATGATTGGTTCGACGATTTCAATTGAGGTTTCAAGCAGTTCCAATGTTTTTGCTTCATGAGTTGCGCCAAGAATGTTGGCATCGGTTGAATAAGCTTTTTCAACGCTATCTCGGTAAGGTAATTTATGGTTAGCCAACCACTCGGACATCTCTTTTCGACCACCAAGTTCAGCAACGAAATCTGCATCTAACCATGGTTTATAGATTCTAAGTTTTGGATTAGCTAAAAGGCCATATCGATAGAAACGTTCAATGTCGTTACCTTTATAAGTTGAGCCATCGCCCCAAATTGAAACTCCATCTTGCAACATGGCGCGGACTAATAACGTGCCAGTTACGGCGCGACCAAGTGGGGTGGTATTGAAATATAGTTTTCCGCCAGATCGAATATGAAATGCGCCGCAGGCAATCGCGGCAAAACCTTCTTCTACTAGTGAAAGGCGGCAATCAACTAACCGTGAAATTTCGGCGCCGTATGCTTTTGCTCGGTCCGGGATTGAAGCAATATCTGGTTCGTCATATTGGCCAAGATCTGCGGTATAGGTGCAAGGAATCGCACCCTTCTCTCGCATCCAAGCAACCGCTACCGAAGTATCAAGTCCTCCGGAAAATGCGATACCAACTTTCTCACCAACTGGGAGCGATGCAAGAACTTTTGACATGGGGATAGCCTAACTTAGAGCCGCAATTTCTCGGGCGTAATTTTTGCTTGCGAGTTGACCGTAAGCGTCACTCTGTAATAATTGGCTAATGAAGTCAACCAAACCGATTTACTGGCTCTTGCTACCAATCCTGCTAACACTTTCAGCAGGCTCAATTTGGGGCACAATTCATTTTTTTCCAAAGCCGACCGTCTTAAATTCGGCTGAAGTAAACCAATGTTCAAATCTCAGGGAATTTGTAATGTCCGAAGAAGTAGTAGGTCAGAAAAAGTGGAGCACTTATCACTCGGAGGTTTTAAAATATAAAACCGGATTATCCGATAAAACTAGAACAATAGAACTGGTGAAATTGATTGCAAGTGAAGCTATCGGTGTCTTGCAATCCGACTTAAAAATCTACGAGGAGATGGATGCCAATCGCATTTGCTTGACAGTATCTTTTGAAAAAAATTTGAGTACGGTAATCACAGATACTCAATCAAGTATCGACTTCTTGCTTGGACAGGGTGAAATCAGTGGACAAATGTTCGATCCGAACCAAGGTAATTGGAACACCGCTTTCTACGACACATACGAGTCTGCGGTTAAATATTTAAAATAGTTTTAAATATTAGTTTCTTTTCTGATGGACCCCCGCAAGATTTCTTTTGATCGTTCATGCACTTTTCTTATTTGCAGTTCCAGATTCTTTACCGCATCGTCGAAAGCTGCCAAATCATTAAAGCCATAAGATTCTGAACGTAGTAGCGGGCCACTCCCCCGTGAAGTCAACACTACTTTATGAGACTTCTTTCCAAACTTAGGATTACTTTCGTGTATAACTTCTAACTCAATCCGGTCAATAGCAACGCTAAACCTCTGCAAACTTTGCAGCTTTTCGCTAGTAATATCTTTGAAATCTTCAGCAACCGCAGCATTTCTCGCTCGTAAAATTATCTCCATAATTTCCTCCTTCATTACAAAATTAGCACTAAATTATCAAAAAGCAATACTTAAGCGTTGCAGCTAAGCCCCATTTACAGCATCAACTCTAAATAAAGCTGGATCCGTAGTCGCGGTGTTGTATTAAAATTACTTTCTCGTGGCTGTCAAACTAATTAAAGTTGTAACCGCTAGGGCGGCACCAATAACACCAAGGCTGATCGCTAGCGAAATATGCGGAATTTCATAAAAACCGATTTTATGTATTCCAACACCATGCAAACCTTCGATAAACAATTTAAAGCCAATAAATCCAAGAATCACCGCTAAGCCCTTTGAAAGATAAATTAGTCGGTCGACTAACCCTGCCAGCAAGAAATAAAGTTGACGAAGTCCCATTAAAGCAAATGCATTTGCGGTAAAGACAATGTAAGGATCTTTAGTTAGACCAAAAATTGCAGGTATCGAATCAAGTGCAAATATCAAATCAGTGGTTCCGACTGCCACCAAAGCGATTGTGAAAGTAGAAGCACCGCGCTTTCGAAGTGCCGTAGTTATACGGCCTTCTTTATATACTTTTTCATCACCATGTTTTTCTTTTATCAACTTCCAGGCAGTAGCAATTAAAATTATTGCGAAAATAAAGAATGCGGCAGCAAATTTAGAAATTAAGGCTGAGCCAAGAGCGATGAAAATTCCACGTAATACCAGAGCCATCGCAATGCCAGCTAAAAGAATTAATTGCGCGCTTTCGCGCTTTACATTTAAATTGGCTAGCAAAATTATAAAGATAAAAACGTTATCTACTGAAAGTGAATACTCTGTAAGCCATCCAGCAAAGAATTCTTCGCCGTGACCCGCAAGACCGTTAAATTGAAGGTTGAGCCCAAACAATATTGCCGCAATTACATAGAAAATCGTCCAAAATGCTGCCTCTTTTAGAGTGGTCTCACGTTTCCGATTCTTTATCGCTAATAATAAATCCAAGACAAGTACGCCGAGGAGTACTGCAATTGTTATCCCCCAAGTTTTTGCATCAGTCATCTATTTTCCGATTCTTGGTAGTAATTTTAATTAACGGGTAGCTATTACAAAAGCTAAAGTAAGAGCTAGCGCAAGCGCGGCTGATTGCGCAAGAATTACTAAAGCTGTTTTTCGATCAGCAGCGCGATCAGCTGGATTTTGTACTTTAGAAATTTCACCCATTTTTCCTAAATTGAATGTGCCGGCAAGCCCATATGCCAAGCAAAACTTTTTCCGAGACTGTACAAAGCCAATTGCGAAAACCATAAGTGGTAGAAAGACTGAAAATTTTCCAATTGTGGAAACGTCAGATGAAGCCAGAGTTACACCGCTAGAAATTGAAAAAGCTGCCCCGATTAGAGCAACAATTTGCCTCCGACGAACTTCACTCTTCCCTAAGTTGCAAGTTCCAGGGATATATTCGGCGCTCAACTTACCTCTTCAAATTCATCTTCATCGACCCATGCGCTGGCAGATTCATCAGTTCGCTCTACCCAAGAAAGGAAAGTGAAAACCCCTTTGACTGCAAGGAGGAGCAATGCGAATAGCGCGGTTATCCGACGAATTGCTTTGAACATATGAGAATTCTATAAGGAGTTAAGAATTCGTCCAATCGAATCGGTGATGATTTCGGGACTGGTTCCGAAATTAAGCCGGACAAATTGTGAATAATCGGCGCCGTAAGTATGGCCAGGATTGAACGCTACTTTACCCTTTTCTAAGAAATGGGCGGCTGGGTTTTCGCCTAGATTTAACTCAGAAACATCTAACCAAGCTAAGTAACTGCAATCAGGAATTCGATACTTAATAGCTGGGACTTTGGCTTTCAACAAATCGTCGACTAAGCGACGGTTTTCATCCAAAGTAGCGATTACGCCCTCTAACCATAGGTCGCCAGATTTATATGCCACGGCATCTGCAATCGCACCAAAGAGTGATGCTCTGAAATGAACTGACTCGGGCATCGTATCCAACATGGCATTTAACCTAGGATCCTGTGCGACGATAGTTGCACATTTCAAGCCAGCAAGATTAAAACTCTTACTTGCGGAAGTTACGGTAATGCCGACTTTTTTTGCAGTATCTGAGGCTGCTAGAAATGGGGTAAAAATTGTATCTAGAAATGTTAGCGGCGCATGAATCTCATCACTAATTACAATAACGCCATACTTTTCGGCAAGTTCTGCAATTTGCATCAATTCTGATTTTGTATAAACAGTTCCTACTGGATTATGCGGGTTGCACAGTAAGTGCGCCTTAACTCCGGTTTTATATGCGGCTTCGACTCCTGGCAAATCCAAAGTGAAGTGCATGTCTTCCCGTTTCAACGGGACTTCAACTTTTGTCAGTTTGAGTTCGTTAATCCAGGTAAAAAAATTATTGTAAACCGGAGTATTAATTAGCAATTTATCGCCAACGCTCATAAAGGTACGTAGAACTTCAATAACGCCCACTCCAACGTCGCAAGCTACTCGAACTTGCTCTGGGTCTAACTTCCAATTCCATTTCCGGTTGGCAAAATCTGCAAAATTTACTTTCAATTCTGGAATCGGTCCTAAATAACCGGTATCTGAACGTTCAACTAAATCGTGTAGTGCAACTTTTATGGGATCTGCTATCGGAAAATCCATTTCAGCAACCGGCAACGGCAAAATATCGCTTGGGTAGAAACGCCATTTAGAACTAGACCGTTTCTGCAGTTGGGATAAAGAATCTGCAATAGCTTTATTTGTCATAGCGCCAGTATTCCACTAAACAAAAGTAGTTTTACACTTCATCCAGTTCCAGCCTGCGCGTGGAATTTCTAACAATAAGTGTTGTCGGAAGCGTAAGTGAATGCAATTCGCTTTTTGGCGCTTTTAATCGCTCCATAATTGACCAAGCAGCCATCTCGCCCATAACTGTTACTGGTTGCTCGATAGTAGTTAAATCAGAAAACTCGGACATCTCATGACCATCAAAACCAATTATTGAAATATCTTCTGGAACTCTTAAGCCGTGGCGACGAATCGCTTGCAGCGCGCCAAGTGCCATTTCATCAGATTGCGCAAAAATTGCGGTTGGACGATTAGGTCTTGCAAGTAAATCATCTACTGCTCTGCTCGCACCTTGCATTGTGAAATCTCCATAAACTTCACGTGCTGGATTCCATTCAATTCCACTCTCAGCAAGTACGGCCAAAAATCCATTTCGCCGATCTTGTGGGACGCTGAAACCAAATGGATCATCCGGTCGACCAGAAAGCAAACCTATTTTCTTGTGGCCTTGATTCACTAGATGTTGGGTTGCAGTACGGGCGCCAGCAACATCGTCAATCGCAACACTAGAGCATCGATCGTGATGCATGCCAACTAGCGCAATTGGAATACCAAGGCTAAGCATGGATTCAAACTCTTCTTCAGTTGGTGGCAAACTAATAACTATAAGCGCATCAACTCTACCTTTTAACATTTGGTGTTGGAATAACCGCTCTCGACCTTTCATTTGTGAAAAGTTGTAGAGCAGTAAATCCAATCCAGATTCACGAAGTGCTTGTTCTGCGCCATTAATTACCTGTGCAAAATACCAACGAGATACATAAGGCGCAACCACACCAACGCTATTAGTTCGTCCATAAATTGCTTTAGCTGGGGTTTGTGGAATTGGATAATGTAATTTCTCAGCAGCATCAACAATTTTCCGTCTAGTGTCAGAATTGACATGTTGCAGACCGCGCAACGCTCTTGAAACTGTTGCCGGTGATACGCCAGCTTCGATTGCAACTTCTTTAATTCCAGCTTTGATCGGACCAAATTCACTATTCATCTTGGCCCCCGTTCGAAAACTCGACTGCAAATTTGCAGCAAATAGTTGCGGAAAGGCTAAAAGTAGACTGAAAAATCGATTATGGCTACCCGCAAATTTGCTAGCTATTTGCAGTCAAGCGCTCTGCTTGCGGCCTTTGATAAGACTTAAGACGGTTGTCATTACCAAAACTCCCAAAATTACTGAAAGGCTTAATCCTAATGAGATTTCTGGAATTGGTACTCCGGCAACGGAGTCCCAGCCTTGAAAATGAGAAGCTTCAAAAATTAATTTCAGTCCGATGAATCCTAAAATTATCGAAAGCCCTTGCGATAAATAGATCAATTTCTTCATTAAGCCACCAATGATGAAATAGAGCTGGCGCAACCCCATAAGAGCAAAAATATTTGCAGTAACAACTATGTATGGATCTTTAGTCAAGCCGAAAATGGCCGGAATTGAATCAAAAGCAAAAATAACATTTGTAGTAGCGATTGCAGAAAGTGCAATCACAAAATTTGAAGCACCTTTCTTGTGCAAGAATTTTATGAATGGACCTTCTTCATACTCCGCCGCCGAATCCTCGGTGATTAATTTATAAGCTGTATAAAGTAGGAATGCGCCAAACAAGAAAAATACCCAAGACCATCGATTAACTAGCGCTGATCCAGCGCCGATAAAAATTCCTCTAAGAAATAGTGACATCACAATTCCGATGAGAAGAACTAGCTCTTCTTTCTCTTGACTAACTTTCATTCGGGCTAAAATCAAAATAAATACAAATAAGTTATCCATTGAAAGTGAATATTCAGTAATCCAGCCTGCAAAGAATTCACCTTGGGCCTGTGCACTTCCCCAACTGCCCATCGAAATTCCAAACACGACAGCTAGTGCAACATAAAACAATGTCCAAATTGCAGCAGCTTTTATAGTTGTTACTTTATGGCGATTAGTAATTGCGATTAAAAGATCAATAGTCAGAATTAATCCGAGAACTAAGAGGGTTACAATCCATACAGTTGCGCTCATGGGTGGATACTATTAAAGTTGTAATGCAAACGTGCACCATTCTTCTAAGGAGAGCTCGTGTCTAATCAAATTCAAAGTAAGATTACGCTTGAATTAACTGGCCGAGACCGAGTCAGTGTTCTATTTAGATTAATTCTGGTAGCGCCAATCGCAATTTTCTCATCTTCTTTTTCAATCTCAGATGCTACAAATGGCTGGCCCACTGCTTTCTTAGTTCTACCTGCATTACTTGCACTAGTTTTTCGTGAGGTTTATCCAAGTTATGTTTTAAATTTCAATAAGGCGCTCCTCGGGCTCACAACTAGGATTGTCGCTTTCGTTCTCTTATTGCAAGATGGCTACCCTTCAATCGAATCAGACCCGCGAGTCGAAATTACTTTTCCAGAAATTGATGGCGGGAAAAAATTAAATCGATTTCTGCCACTAGTTAAATGGTTCTTAGCAATTCCGCTATATTTAGTTGGAATTGTTTATTTTATTTATGCACTTGGACTTACGGTCTTTGCCTGGGTTTCGATATTAATATCCAACCAATATCCGGAATGGTGCGCAAAAGGTGTGGTCGGAACTATTTCCTATTGGAACCGAGTCGCTGGATACGCCTTCTTGCTCGTAACCGATGAATACCCAAGTTTTAATCTCTGACCACAAAGCCAGGTCAATCGCAACTAAGATTGTTGAGATCGATCCCACATTCTCAAACGTAGTTGCTAATTCAAAACTTTGTAGCATCGGTCGCATTAAATCTGAAGAAACGCATTTCTATTCCTTAGCCGCTTCGATACTTTCGCAACAACTTTCGACAAAAGCTGCAGATACGATTATTAAGCGAGTTACAGAAACTGCCGGAGGTGAACTAACCCCGAATAGATTGGCAAAATTAAGCGAAGTGCAAATACGCAGCTCCGGTGTTTCTGGCGCAAAAACTAGATCAATCACTGAATTAAGCGAAGTGTTTTTAAATAGGAAGTCGCCAGTACATAAACTTCATGAACTCTCAGATTCGGAAATCTCCGCGCTACTTTTGCCGCTTTTTGGAATTGGACGGTGGACTATTGAAATGTTTTTAATGTTTCAACTTGGCCGGCTTGATGTTTGGCCGGTTGGAGATTTAGGTGTTAGACGGGGCTGGGAGAAAATCCATAAGGCTCGGATTGAAATGGAACCTAAAAAACTAGAAAAACTTGGCGAGAAATTCGTGGGCTTTCGCAGCCATGTTGCTTGGTATTGCTGGCGCGGTACTGAACTTACTTAGGTTCGAGAATTAACGAAACTGAATTTATGCACCAACGTTGATCGGTGGGCACGTCATAACCTTCGCCTTCAAAAACATGGCCTAAATGAGAGCCGCAAGATGCGCATCGTGCCTCAGTTCTAACTCTCGGGAAGAGTGAGCGATCCTCAATCAAGAGAACTGCGTCATCTTTAGTGGGTGCGTAAAAAGATGGCCAACCACAGCCCGAGTGAAATTTAGTTTCGCTCCGAAAAAGTTCAGCGTTGCAGGCTTTGCATTTATAAACGCCAACAGTTTCAGAGTCAGTATATTCGCCAGTAAAAGGGCGTTCAGTTCCGGCCTTGCGTAAGACTTCAAATGAGATCGGATCTAATTTAGCTTTCAATTCCAAATCGTTTAATTGAACTGGAAATGCATCCCCATTTGGACCTACAAGTGGTAATTCTTCGTTATTCATGAGCCACCATCGGAAATTCAATTCCGGTTGAGGAATGACAGTCGTAACCATTCGGGTTTTTTTCTAAGTATCTTTGGTGATACTCCTCAGCAATCCAATACTTATATTCGCCTACTTCTTGAATTTCAGTAACAATTTCACCGATTCCAACTTTCTTTAGTTCGGCTTCATAAATATCTCTAGTGTTTGCCGCATCGATCATCTGCTCTGGAGTGGTGGTAAAGATTGCGCTTCGATATTGCGTTCCGATATCGCCGCCTTGTTGATTTAGCGATGTTGGATCATGCATCACCCAAAATTCTGCAAGTAATCTTTTATAAGAAATTAGGCTTGAATCAAATGTAACCTTAACAATTTCAGCATGTTTGGTTCGGCCGGTGCAGACTGCTTCATATGTCGGGTTTGTGGTACTTCCGCCCATATAACCCACTGACGTATTCGTTACGCCGCGAAGATTCCAAAATCTTCGCTCCGCACCCCAGAAGCAACCAGTTGCAAAATATGCGATTTCGGACATGGCGATATTCTTTCAGGGATTATGAGATAAAGCACTTTAAGCAAATTGCCAGGTGAATGTCCTTGTTAATGTAACTTTTAACAGGGAGAATACGGTTATTGCCGATTCCGGCGATCAGCAAAAAAACTAGTTTTTTTGGCTCGGTCATGTCGATAGTCAGGCCAGTACCAAGGGAAAGGTTGGAAGCAATGGATTGGCGTCATAAATCAGCTTGTCGCGATGAAGATCCAGAGCTCTTTTTCCCAATCGGAAATACTGGTCCAGCCCTCGCCCAAATTGAAGAAGCGAAGAAGGTTTGTAACCGCTGTGATGTGAAAGATGCTTGCCTTGCTTGGGCGTTAGAGAGCGGACAAGATGCTGGAGTTTGGGGCGGATTATCTGAAGATGAGCGTCGCGCTATGAAACGCCGCGCTGCTAGAAACCGCGCTCGTCAATTAGAAAATCAAAACCGCTTTTAGTTTCTAATCGGAAACGTTACAACTGCTTCCGTTCCTTCAGTAAGCCGCTTAAATTCAATACTTCCATTTAATTCATTTACGGTAAGAGTTTGCACAATTTGCAAACCAAGGTTGGCTTCTTGTTCTGGCTTAAAGCCTTCTGCAAGCCCACTACCGTTATCTATTACGTGAACTCTACAAAGAGTTTCAGTTCGCTCAACTCGCAATTCCAATTTACTACCAACACTCCCTAAGCCATGTTCCAGCGCGTTATGAATCAATTCAGTTAGAACAAGAGCGAGTGGTGTAGCCACTATTGCAGGGAAGCCACCAAAGTTGCCAGTTCGTTCAATTGAAATCTCGTTGGTGCGAGTACTTAATTCAACCGCGTTAGCCATGATTCGATCCATTACTTCATCGAAAGCAACGCTCTCTTGATCACTTGTAGATAGCGTTTCGTGGACAATCGCGATAGATGCAACTCTGCGCACAGCCTCCTCTAAGGCTGCGCTGGCGTTTGGATCATCAATACGCCGTGATTGCAATCTGAGCAAAGCTGAAACAGTCTGCAAATTATTCTTAACCCTATGATGAATTTCCCGAATGGTTGCGTCTTTCGAAAGGAGCGCTCTATCTCGTCTACGTAATTCGGTAACGTTGTGCGCTAACACAATTGCACCAATTCGGTCGGTAGCTTGAGTTAATGGAATTGAAAGTAAATCAATGGTGCCAGTTTCGCAATCAAATTCTTCGCGGCGGAGCGATTTTCCGCTCATTGCAACGTGCCAATTCTCTTCACGTGGAACATGCTTAATGCTTCCAGATTGGAGCGAATCCAAAACATCACCCAAATTATGGCCTTCTAAATCACTTGGCCAACCAACTTTATTTAGCGCAGATCTAGCATTTGGACTAGCAAAAATCACAATGCCATTTACATCTAATCTGATCAAGCCATCTCCAACTCGAGGCGCTGACTCTGCTAGATAGACACTTTCTTTAATCGGGAAGTTGCCTTCGGAAACCATTTTATAAATCTTATGAGCAATCTCGCGATAATTTAATTCGAGTTTTGATGGAGTGCGCATTGTTTCAACATTACGATGGCGCGAGATCACGGCTATGAAATTGCCTTCAAAAAATACTGGAACTGTTTCTTCTTTAACGAGTAGCTCGCCTACTTTTTCAGGTTCGGTATCTCGAATAATTTCACCATTAGAAAGTGCTTGATCGATCCGAGGCTTACTCCCCCAGAGAATTTCATTACCAATTACGTTTTGGCTAAATACTGTTGCGGCAGTTGTTGGACGTATATGCGCAATTGCGACGTGACCTTCTGGCCAAGATTTATAATCTTTACGGCGCGGCACCCAGAGTATTAAATCTGCAAAGGAAAGGTCAGCCAATAATTGCCATTCAGCTACCAATTCGGATAATCGCAAAATATCAGATTCGTTTAACGCAGTTCGTTGTGTAAGTGCGCTACTGAAAGTTTGCATAGGGAAATCCTAGCGAGAAGATTGCGTCTCAAGATTCTCAATTCGAGCCAGCAGTTCAACAAATGACTTTCGGATTGCGCTTCGTGGGGCTACGCCAGAAATCGGCGAACAGTTGGTTTGAGCGCGATCAAAAGCTGAATAGTCATAGGGAATCACCAGCCCGGAACCGTTTGGTATCAATGCTTGAAATCTCCGTTCGATTGTGCGGTGCCTTCTAGAAGTTCCAGATTTATTGAGAATATGAAATACCTTGAGATTTTTCGGTAAGTCAGAACGACTATCAATAAATCGCTCTAACGCACGCATTGAATATTCTTCCGATTTTGCAACATAAATAATGGCACTTAATTTTTCAAACCATTGAGCAAACTCTTGGGCAGATTTTCTTCGATCTATTATGGCATCAGCAAACTTAGGCATTACTCCCAAATCAACATATATTTTGGAATTAATATCTATCAAGTTCTGGAACTTTTCATTGGTGGAACTTAATTCAGTGAATAGTGTTAGATTTTCAGTCAAAGGAAATTCGTTTCGCAAACTTTCATCTGATTGACCGAGCAATAGCGCCAAAGCTGGTGCCGCATTATCGGCATCTATTAGTGCGGTTTGTTGTTGTTGCGCTGCTTCTGCCGCAAGGTTGAGTGATATTGAAGTTCTACCTGGTGCGCCAGCGCTTCCAATTATTCCAATTAATGATCGATACCGTGCTGAATTTTGCAAATAGCTGGTGGGATTGGTGTGCACTAGTGGATTGCGAAGTGACCTTGAGATCATTTCGTTAAGCGCATTCAAATCAATATCAATTGAGTTGCTCCCTAAATCAATTACCGAAGTCTCGGCATCGTTCCAGGTTGCAATATCGATTTCACCTATTCCAGGTAGATCATTGGCGTAAATCACAATCCACCTTGCACCATCCAGAGGTCTACTTCTCAAGAATTCTAATAAATCTTGGCCAGAAATTGCCCGAAAAATTATGTTCTTTCCAGATTCAAATAATGTGCGCGCTACAAATGCTTCGCGTTCTGGGTTAGCAATTCCAGTAATAACATTGACTGCCGCCTTGAGCGGATTCAAATTAGCCATGTTTGACCAGCACAATCCGATGGCTTGGGAGCTCAGCCAACAAAGTTGTAACGCCCGAATTCGGTAGCGAAAGCACAACACCAACGCTGCCGCCTAGGTCTTTAGATTTTTGATCGACTGAAACAATCGAAACCTCGGCCGCAACTAAGTGGGTTGGGTCCATCCGCCCAGCGTTTTGCATAACTTCATTCGGAAGCGCATAAATATCAACAATAGAACCGCGAACTAAATCTGCAGGTAAATCATTTTTCAGCACTTCAATTGGGGTTTCTCGGGTATCGATTCCGTATGGTGCATTTGTAAGTGATTCGATGGGAATTAATTCATGAGCACCAAGTTTGCGAACAACTACAGTTCCAATTAGATCTGCATTTACCGAAATGTATCTTCTGGAGTTCTCTGGCAACATAACTCTAATTGACACCAGATCTGATTGTGCAATTACATCTCCGGGTGCTAATTCACCGTAACTTCCCCAAACCAATACTGTGCGATTGGATTCTCTATTTATTAATGCGGCCGCAATAAATGCTAAAAGAATCATCAAGATTCCAATGATGGTTCGTGAGTTAGTTTTGATCTTTCTTCTAGTTATTAGGTTTTCGATTTTTTTCATGGTTGATAAATAACCCATAACTGACATTTTCTAATAAGTTATCCACAGTCATCCCTTCAGCCGATGAAACCTCAGCCTTTGCCCGATTTACTCTCGGTAGTTTTCGATCAAGATCTCGCCATGACAAATATAGATACTGATGAAATCCAATTCCACGAAGTTAGCTTGGCAGAACCAAACTTCAATTTTGACTCGCAGCTTTGGTCACATCCCATGCTCGCGCTATTTCAACCACCACCAGAACTAGATGCGAGCGTAACTACTCGAAAGCTTTATTTAATACCAACAACATTTGGGGATGAATACGATCCGGATTTTGCGCCGCAACCAAGCGCACTAGATGAACTACCAGATATTGAACCTTGGCTAAAGAAATTTGTGGTTAGTCTGCTAGAAATATGGGTCGGACAACGAGCTCCGCAACAACTCTCCCGATGGTGTCATCGCGCTATCTACCAAGAACTTATCCGCAAAATTGGCTCGATTAGCACGCTTCCAAAAGTTCGCAAAATTTATCGGAGTCAACCAATCGAAGGCGTGGAAGAAATAACAGTAACGCTCAGATTTGGTGAGCGAATTAGGTCGCTAGTGATTAGATTTGAGGGGGTTGATAAGCGTTGGTTATGTACCGAACTTTTTCTAATCTAATTTCTAGTTTGGCGCACCATGACATCGTTTATATTTTTTACCGGATCCACAAGGACATGGTGAGTTTCTAGAAACACTGTTCTCCCGACTTATGGTTCCAGATTCACTTGGCGCCGTATATTTCAATTCTTGAGTCGGTTTATTTTGTTGTAAACCCTTTGCTTCCACGCCATCGGATTCCACACTTACTTCGACATTGAATAGATAGCCAACCATCTCTTCTTTGATTGATTCCATCATTGCAGCGAAAAGTTCGTAACCTTCTTTTTGATACTCAACTAATGGATCACGTTGCGCCATTGCGCGCAACCCAATGCCTTCTTGTAGATAATCCATTTCGTATAGATGCTCTCGCCATTTACGATCTAACACTGAGAGTAAGACTTTTCGTTCCAATTCTCGCATAACTTCAGGGGTGAGAGTTGATTCGCGATTTGTATATTGGATTCTAGAGTCATCAATAATTTTAGTTAGCAGATATTCATTATCGATACCGGCCCGGCCACCTATTTCAGTTTCAACGTCTGTGACTGTAAATGAAATTGGGTAGAGTGATTTTAAAGCGGTCCATAACGTATCTAAATCCCAATCTTCGGGGAAGCCCGCACCCGTTGCAGAATTTACATAAGCCGAAATGGTGTCGTCGATAAATTCGGAAACTTGTTCATTTATATCGGCACCTTCCAAAACTTCACGGCGCTCCCCGTAAACAACTTCACGTTGGCGGTTCATAACATCGTCATATTTCAATACATTTTTACGCATTTCAAAGTTCTGGGATTCGACTTGAGTTTGCGCTGAACGGATGGCGTTTGAAACCATTTTGGATTCGATTGGTTGATCTTCGGGGATACCTGCAGCGGTCAAGAATCGTTCCACCATTGCTGAATTGAAGCGACGCATTAATTCATCTTGTAGCGATAAATAAAAGCGAGATTCACCAGGGTCGCCTTGACGGCCAGATCGACCACGTAATTGATTATCAATGCGGCGGGATTCATGGCGCTCGGTACCGAGTACATAAAGTCCACCAAGGGCTACAACTTCTTCGTGTTCTTTAGCAACTGCGGATTTTTGTTTAGCAATTTCATTCGGCCATAAATTTTCATATTGATCCGCGTTATCTACTGGCGAAATGCCTTGGCGCTGCAATTCAAAATCAGCCATAAATTCAGGGTTACCACCGAGCATGATGTCAGTTCCACGACCAGCCATATTTGTCGCAACGGTTACAGCGCCAAGGGTTCCGGCACGTGCAATTACTGCAGCTTCCCGTTCATGTTGTTTTGCGTTTAAAACTTCGTGCGGAATTCCCTTTTTGCGAAGAGTTAGCGAAAGCAATTCAGATTTTTCAACGCTTACTGTTCCTACTAAAACCGGTTGCCCTTTGCGGTGGCGCTCCACAATATCGCTAGCGACTGCTTCAAATTTTGCGGCTTCGGTTTTGTAAACTAAATCCGCTTGATCCAATCGTTGCATGTCACGATTTGTAGGAATTGGGATTACGCCGAGCTTATAAATCTGCATAAATTCCGAAGCCTCAGTCATCGCGGTTCCAGTCATGCCAGAAATTTTTTCGTAAAGTCGGAAATAATTTTGGAGTGTAATTGTGGCGAGTGTTTGGTTCTCGTCTTTAATCTCAACTTTTTCTTTGGCTTCTAAAGCTTGGTGTAACCCTTCGCTGTAGCGACGCCCTGAAAGCATGCGGCCTGTGTGCTCATCAACAATCAGCAATTCGCCATTCATTACAACATAGTCTTTGTCTCGCTTAAACAGTTCTTTTGCTCTAATTGCGTTATTTAAATAGCCAATCATTGGGGTATTTACGGATTCATATAAATTTTCAATTCCTAAAAATTCTTCAACTTTAGTTACACCTGATTCCAAAATTCCAACAGTTCGCTTTTTCTCATCGACTTCATAATGAGTATCACGCGAAAGTCGTGCCACAATATTTGCGAATTCAACATACCATTTAGTGGCTTTATCGGCAGGTCCGGAGATAATTAACGGAGTTCGGGCCTCGTCAATAAGAATTGAATCCACTTCGTCAACGATTGCGTAGTTATGTTTTCGTTGGACACAATCTTCGAGAGACCAAGCCATGTTGTCACGCAAATAATCAAAGCCGAATTCGTTATTTGTTCCGTAAGTAATATCTGCGGCATATTGTTCACGCCGTTCGCTCGGCGACATCGAAGCGAGAATTACACCAACTTTCAATCCTAAAAATCTATGGATTCGACCCATCCATTCGCTGTCGCGCTCTGCTAGGTAATCATTAGTCGTAACAACGTGTACCCCAAGCCCAGGCAGCGCATTTAAGTACGCAGGTAACGTCGCGACCAATGTCTTTCCTTCTCCAGTCCGCATCTCCGCGATATTTCCACTATGAAGTGCGGCGCCGCCCATCATCTGAACATCGTAATGTCGTTGCCCTAGAGTTCGCTTCGCAGCCTCACGGACAACTGCAAATGCTTCTGGGAGTAATTCATCAAGGGATTCACCATCATTAAAGCGATTGCGAAATTCTTCGGTCTTAGCGCGCAATTGTTCATCGGTTAGCGCTGCTATTAACGTTTCTTCACTGTTTACTTCGACGGCAATTTTCTGTAGTCGCTTTAGGGTACGGCCTTCGCCCGCGCGGAGAATCCTGTCGAGTATCGCAACCATTGGCCTATGGTATTCGCATTTGGTGCCGCGACGCACACGCAGCAATCGCACCAATTACTGTGATTTTGCTGGCTACTAGCGCAGAAATCGCCGATTTCAGGGTTGCTCCGCTAGTTATGACATCGTCCATTAACAAGACAGTGGTATGTGAATCTTTTAATTTAGCTGCAATTCTTGGGTTCACATAAATGGCAGATTCCATATTTTGCATACGTTCTCGCGCAGTTAATCCAGATTGATCTCGCACATTTGATTTTTGAAAAAGCAATGGAGCCTTAGGAGCGGTTAACAATTTGGAGATTGGGTATTTTGAATTCTTAGGAATTTGATGCGAAAGATTGAATAAATAATCACCACCTCTTCTGCGGTTGGCAGCTTGCGAAGATGGAATAGAAATCAAGAGTGTAGCGTCGGGGATATCTTGTACGCGAACCAATTGTCTGAAGGCTGCATTTAAACCAATCAAGATGCAATCTTTCGCAGCCTCTAAATTATCTTCTTTAGCAGATAGAACTATCCGAGCCACCCGATCATCATATGGAATCGCAGCCGATACTTTGTGATTCGAAATTAAAAAATCACGTGACGAGTTTTGCCACTTGTATCTACAAGAAGTGCAAAGTGGAGTATTCGGTTGATTACACATCAGACAATAACTGGGATAAATCAAAGTTCGAATTGCATCTAAAAACATACGCATTGATGCACTATCTCAATTTATATCCCAAACCTCTTTGTAAAAATTGAAAAGTGGTGAATATCTTTTAGTTGTGGTTATCAATCGTTCTTTATTTAGTTGTTAAGAGTTCGATCGGTTCCGTTTCAATTTTCCAGCCGATTTTGCGCGGTAGTGTAAGTATAAATTGAGCGCCTTCGTTTAATTTTCCCCAGGCTTTTAAGGTGCCATTATGTAAGTGGGCATCTTCTTGGGCGATTGAAAGTCCTAAACCAGTTCCACCTCTACTCCGCGCTCGAGCTGGATCAGCACGCCAGAATCTGTCAAAAACTCGCGGCACTTGAGCTGGGTCGATTCCAATTCCGTAATCACGAATACTCACCGAAGCCGCAGAGCTATTGGATTTAATGGTTACATCTACCGGTTTTTCATTTGCATGATCGATTGCGTTTGTTAGGAGATTTCGCAAAATTCGTTCAATTCGGCGCGCATCTGCTGAAACAATTGGGTTTACCAAGTCTTTCTCTAAATTTACAACGACGTTTTTCTCTGCTGAAATTAAAGTTAAATCTGTAATACATCGATCGACCATTTCGTTTAGATCAATTTCACTCATCTCCATTGCCGCTTCGGTAGCGTCAAATCTACTAACTTCCAATAAATCCGCCAGCAATAACTCGAACCGATCTATTTGGGATTGTAATAATTCTGCGCTTCTAGAAATGTTGGGTTCAAATTTATCTCGGTAAGCATAAATCAAGTCAGAAGCCATTCGAATAGTGGTCAGTGGGGTTCTTAATTCGTGTGAAACGTCAGATACAAATCGTTGCTGCACCTTAGATAAGTTTTCCAGACGTTTAATTTGTTGCTCTATCGAGTTTGCCATCGCATTAAATGAAATTCCGAGTCGAGATATCTCATCACTGCCAACAACTGACATTCTCTTCTCAAGTTCTCCGGCAGTAAATTCTTCTGCAATCTTTGCCGCGTCTCTAACTGGGTCGATTACTTGCCGAACAACCAACCAAGTAATGCCGACGATAAGTAATAGCAGGATGAATCCAGCCAAAAATAAATAATTCTTTACTAAATTAAGCGTATTTACTTGGCTTTCAAAACTGAAAAGAAAATAGATGTCGTAAGGGCCAACTCTAGGAATACTTAATTTATCTCCTACAACAATTCCTGGAACTTTATGTCCATCTGCATATTGAATTATTGATCTTGCCCAAACTGGATCTCCGCTATCCAAAAGACGAACTCGCAGTTCCGATGGAATTGATTCATAAGAAACGCGATTAGATACAGTGTCAATTGCTACCTCAGGATCTAAATTTTTGGCAGACCTAATCAAAATTACTTCACGGCCAGACTCGGTTGCTCTGATTGCTTTTTTTGCGTTTACAACTTCTTGGGCAATTTTCTTAAGTGCAGCATCTGTAACTCCGCCGCCAGTGAATCTGAATTGGGCAGAATAGACCGCGAGCGTGGATTCCGAAAGGGCTGCTTTAATTTTTTCATTAACCACTCCAGTGGAGATTCGATTCAGGAGCGCAGATCCCACTACCCATAAGACGATTGTGGTTAAAACAAAGGTTGTACTTAGAACTCGCAAAGTTAAAGAAGTTCGAAAACCTTTATAAATCTTAAATCCACGCACGGCTAGTGGCCTCGGGTTCCAGAAACTCCTGCTTTATAACCTATTCCTCGAATGGTCGTAATGATTGTTGGATTTTCTGGATCATGTTCAACTTTAGCTCGCAACCTTTGGATGTGGACATTTACTAATCGAGTGTCTGTTGAATGTCGATAGCCCCAAACTTCGCTTAGCAAAGCTTCTCTGGTGAATACTCGTCCAGGTTCTTTTGCTAACGCTACTAATAAATCAAATTCCAATCTTGTTAAAGGAATCTCTTTCCCACCACGAGTAATCGTATGTTCTAAAATATCAATTGCGATATCTGCTAACGATAAAATTCCCGAAAGTTCGCTAGAAGTTCTACGTAATCGAGTACGAATTCGCGCTACTAGCTCAGAAGGTTTGAACGGCTTAACCATGTAATCGTCAGCGCCAGCTTCAAGACCAAGTACTACATCATGTGTATCGCCCTTGGCGGTGAGCATAACGATTGGAACTCTTACCGAAAAAGCTCTTATTTGACGACAAACTTCGATGCCATCAAGACCAGGAAGCATTATGTCGAGCAAAACTAAATCTGGTGGATTATTTCGAAAAACATCCATCACTTCGTCGCCACGACTAACTAAATCAACTTCAATACCTGCGCCGTTTAAAACGATTCCTAACATTTCGGCAAGGTCTTGATCATCATCAACGACCAATACCGATGTCATTTAGCTACCGTGCTCCCACGAATTCAAATACGAGAACTGTTCTGGAGTTAAAGTATCGATCTCGCCACCCATACTTTGCAACTTTAATCGTGCCACTTCTTTATCAATTTCGATAGGCACGTTATGTACGCCTGCAGTTAGGGAGCTTGCAGCCTTAACTAGCCATTCCGCAGTGAGTGCTTGATCGGAGAATGACATGTCCATTACTGCGGCAGGGTGACCTTCAGCAGCGCCTAGATTTACTAATCGACCTTCTGCAACCAAAAGAATTCTACGATCATCAGATAGAACATATTCATCGGTTTGGTGTCGGATTTTCTTGTTTTTTTGCTTTGCGAATTTTTCTAACCAAGCGACATCGATCTCAATATCAAAGTGACCTGAGTTAGCAAGAATTGCGCCATCTTTCATCATTGAGAAATGTTCTGATCTAAGTACATCTCGGTTTCCAGTAACAGTGATGAAAACATCACCAATTTTTGCGGCTTCGTACATTGGCATTACGCGATAGCCCTGCATCATCGCATCAAGTGCTTTTGTTGGGTCAATTTCAGTTACAACTACATCAGCGCCCATACCCTTGGCGCGCTCTGCAACACCTTTACCACAGTATCCAAAACCAGCAACAACCAAGATTTTTCCAGCAAGCAAAGTATTAGTTGCGCGGAAAATTGCATCAAGTGTTGATTGTCCGGTGCCGTATCGATTATCAAACATATGTTTGGTGTCGGTGTCATTTACCGCAATCATTGGGAAAGTTAGCGCACCATCTTTTGCCATTTGGTGCAATCGGATCACGCCAGTTGTGGTCTCTTCGCAACCGCCAACAATTGTGCCTAGCAATTCTTTACGAGTTGTGTGCAAAGTATTTACTAAGTCGCAACCATCATCAAAAACTTGGTGTGGTTCGATATCAAGCGCAGCATTGATGTGCTTGTAATAGCCATCGCGATCAACTGCATTTCTTGCAAATACTGAAATTCCATATTCATGTACTAGCGCAGCTGCAGTGTCATCTTGAGTTGAGAGCGGGTTAGAAGCGCAAAGCGCTATCTCAGCGCCACCAGCTTTTAGCGTCCGCATTAAATTCGCAGTCTCGGTGGTTACGTGCATACATGCTGCAAGTCGAACGCCAGTAAATGGTTGTTCTTTAGCGAACCGTTCTCGAATCTGTGCCAGAACTGGCATATTCCGCTCTGCCCATTCGATCCGCTTCTTACCTTCGGCGGCGAGTGATGCATCTGCGATGTCATGTTTTGGAATAGCCATGGTTATTGGGTTCACTTAAGAAATCTCCTCATTAGACGAACAATTAGCCCTGCAAGACCTGGGTACTTTACCGCGTCTTGATGATGTTGCGCACCTCATCGCGAATTTTGACCATCTCGGCTTCGGTATCGCCTTCAGCATTAAGCCGCAACAACGGTTCGGTATTTGAGGCCCGGACGTTGAACCACCAATTATCGCTTGTCACCGTTAGCCCATCTAGATGATCAAATTCCAAATTCAATGAATTCTTCTCGCTTAACTCACGGTAATGATTTTCAATAAACGTGACTGACGCAACTTGATCTTTAACTACCGAATTAATCTCACCGCTAGAAATATATCTTTGATATGGCTCTAGTAATTTTGATAGCGGTTCAGCACTTTCTTGCAACGCTGCAATTGCATGGAGCGCGGCCAACATTCCAGAATCAGCTCGCCAAAACTCTTTAAAATAAAAATGGCCAGAATGTTCGCCTCCAAAAATAGCACCAGATTCTTCCATCATTTTTTTAATATATGAATGGCCCACACGGCTCCGAAGTGGCGTACCGCCATTTTCTAAAATAACTTCAGGAACAGCCTTGGATGAGATTAAATTATAAATAATTCCAGAACCTGGCCGTTTTTTCAGTTCCCGTTCCGCAATCAGCGCGGTAAGAGCTGATGGAGCAACCAACGAACCTTTTTCATCTACCAGAAAACAACGATCAGCATCGCCATCAAAAGCTAAACCAATATCAGCGTGCCGCTTCTTAACGAGTTTTTGTAAATCTACTAAATTCTCGGGTGCAATTGGGTTTGCCTCATGATTTGGAAATGATCCATCTAATTCAAAATAAATAGGCGAAACTTCCGCGCTAATTCGTGACATTACTGCAGGCGCTGTGTGTCCCGCCATTCCATTGCCAGCATCGATTGCTATTTTTAAATTGCGACCAGTACCGAAATTATGAGTAAAGAGCGAGAATAAGTATTCAACATATTCTTGCAACATGTCTCGAGAAGTTTCAGTTCCGACTGGACGATTAGAAATCGGCATCCCATCAGCAATCGCATTTCGAATCCAAACTAATCCAGACTCTTTCCCAATTGGGCGAGCTCCACTTTTACATAATTTAATTCCGTTATATGCAGCTGGATTATGGCTAGCGGTAAACATAGCGCCCGGAAAATTGAGGTAACCAGCAGCAAAATAGAGTTGATCGGTCGAGGCCAAACCAATTCTAATTACATCCATTCCTTGCGATGTGATGCCGTCAGAAAATGCATCAGCTAATTGGGTTGAGGTTGGTCGCATATCTTCACCAATAATTACGGTGGCTGGTTCCCGCTCTAACTCTAAAAATCTTGCAAAAGCAGAACCAACTGCAAATGTAAAATCTGTTGTAATTTCATTCTCAACTAATCCACGAATGTCGTAAGCTTTAATAATTTTGTCGAGCAACTCTGGATTCATCATGAAGGTAGAACGCGTAGATGCCCTCGTCGACCAACTTCTTGTTGTGGCACTTGCTTGGCTACAACTTGATCTTCTCTGCTTTCACTCTTACCGACGTTTCGAATTGCATCTGCGATTGCCATCAAATCATCATCACTAGGTCCAGCGATTTTTGCATCCGGAGTATGTTGCAAAACGGTCCAACCCATAGGGACAGTCATCTTTTCGCTATGCGGCTCACATAAATCATATGCGTGTGGTTCAGCATAAGTTGCGAGCGGTCCAAGTACTGCTGTCGAATCTGAATAAATATAAGTTAGAGTTTTGATAGCGTTTTTACGACAACCAGACCTCGAACAAGTTCGATTCAATGCACGTGTATGTGCAGTCGATGAGTCGCTAGAAGTCATACCGAAAGATTAGTAGGTCAACTCTCCAAAAGCTGGGATTTACTCGCGCCAGAACTCTTGGCTAATTCCAATAACGCTAGGAAATAATCGCGATATTTGAAATTGGCAGACTGGAACTTTCTAAAGTTGATCCGGTCTTAAAGGGTAAAAATGCAATTCCAGCAGTGGAGCGCCAAATAAACCCAGCACCTTCCAAAGGAAGTGCGTTTGGTAGTGAAGTAATCTCAATCAGGCGAGTATTCGGTGGAACTTTCCAGTTAATTAGGTCACTTGCGTGCAGGATTTTACTAAATGACTTTCCCGAAGCGCTCTTCCATTTAATGTTTACATCTATTGCGGATCCAGCCATTGTCAAGGTTGGCTCTAGCCCATCAATATTCAGTGAAACTTTTGTTAGGTTTCCACTTGGAGTACTCCAAATAAAATCTCTAGAAGCTTTGCTTTCTACATATGTATAGACGCTTGCAACAATTGGTTGGTCGCTGGTTATCTTTACGCCAATTGCTGTTTTTCCCAAATCAATATTGAGCGGAAGCTCCTTTACTACCCCGGCTTTGAGATTGATTGAATCAAAACCTACTGGCGTAAATACCCCATCGCTTCCAAGAACTTGCAGATTAACGTTTGCGTTTGCATCAAATGGTGCTAGTAATCTGACTGAGTGCGTAATCTTTCCGTTTTTACCTGGGTTTGTAATTATTCCAGCAATTGATAAGTTGTTTTTTGGCGCAGATTGCGAGTTGACAAAGTCGCCACCATAAAATTTCAAACCTTTTTTGCGCTCGTCAAATAAATAACTTGTTACTCGGCCAGATCTAGTTTGTAAATGTAAAACCGTATATTCAGAGCCGGGTGCAAGTGAATCTAACCGAATATTGATTTGCAAGTTCGATTTTATAGTTATCGCACGAGTTACTACTCCAGTTTTTTCGCTATAGGCCGAGATGTCAACGATGGCTTCATTTAGACCACTGTTCACGATAGAAAGTACAGATTGACTTGTTACACCACCGGAACCGCCGACAAACCAAGAATCCGCAATTCCAGCGCTACAAATTGCGGCACCAGTCCAAGACGAACCTTTACTTTGAATTACCGCGGTAGTTGCGAGGTTACCCGTGATCAGCATTGGATTTGCGGTAATAGTCGGTGAATTGCTACCTGGTTTTCTAAACTTAAGCGCAGTTTTTCCAGTAGCAATATCTCTAACTTTTAAATTTTTATTTGGTAACAGCGCAACTACACTTCCCGAATTTGCGGAAGCTGGACAAACGGTGGCGGGATAGCTCTGTGTGAGTTCAACTTCTTTGGTCTGTGCGGGCCATAAAGTCGCAACCAGAAAACTGATTACCAAAAATGATAAATAAGGAAATAAACCATATTTCTTCATGCTAACTCCTCATCCGCAAATTCTCGTTTGCGTCTTCGGCCAGGAGTAGCCAGCACAATTATAAAAATTGTCAGAATTGCTTGGAGTGAAATCCAAGCTCTTCTTGAAGTTCCATCATGGTAAATAATTACATCGCCAGCGCTTGGAACTTTAAATTCTGGCATACCGGATTCATTCTTAAGTAATTTCATCGCTGAACCGTTTAACAAAAGTTTCCAACTGCCATCAAAATTTTCGCCAATCACGACGGTGCCAGCGCCTGGAACTGTTCCTTGCGTTCCAACTGCTCCACTGACCATCCCTACCAATCCATCGGAATTTGAAATATAGGAGATGCGGTTATGCGCGCTACCAATCTTCCAAGAAATACCATCTAAAGTTGCGGAGAGTCGAGTAAAGCCACCAATGCCGTCGATAGTTCGAACTACTTCGTTATCAACGGGATTTGCCATAAAAACAAATTTAATGCCAAACTCCCCTAAATACTTACTGCTGGTCACGCCACTTCCATTAACCAAATTCTTTATTGAATCATCTACTATTTTATTTGAACTGAACGTTATATCTGGATCTCCCAATTCAATACTCGCATCTCTTGCAATAAAATAATTAAGCACTTCTTTTTCTTTGTATAAAACTAAAGTTTTATAGCGCTCATCAGTTTGTCCACCGGCGCTTAAGAATGCTGGCAATGGTGAGAGGTGGTTCGCAGATACTTGTGAATCAGCACCATTTGAAACCCACCATGATGTGGCGAGGGTTAAATAGGCAACTGAAAGGAATGAAATTGAAAAAAGCAAAATATGTCTAAAATTAAAATGTGCTTTTGATAATCGCGGAATATGTTTATCTGAAAGATTTATTCCAGCAAAAATTGCGCTTAGCGTTGCTAACGTTAAAATACTTCCGGACCAAGTATGAAAATGCGCTGAAGCGCCATTTCCGGTGATTAGAAAAACATTAGTGAGTAGCGCAAAACCGATCATAAATACTGCTAACTCGCCATACTCCCGACTTTTAGCGCTAAATAACGCCACAACCGCAAATGCTAAAGCTGGTGAAATAATCCAAAATGGCAAGCTGGTAAATCCACCTGGATTTGTCAATAAAGTGCTTAGTGCACTGCCACCAGGTACTGGAATTCCGGGGTTGAGTAAAAAGCGCGACGGGTTTCTAATTAAACTTAGCGACCATGGCAGAGTCAGCACGAGTGGCGTTAAAAGTAAGAACTTCAATTTAATTATCAAAACTTTATAGACTTCAAAGAACTCAATCCAAGTTTTGACGGCTCGTAATAATCTAATTATCTCCGGGAGCGCCCGAGTCAATTGCCAGAAAAATATAGCTAGAAAAACTGATGGCGCAAATATTAGAATGAAAGTATCGAAAAGTGCGAAAGTGGCTATCTTCTCCCACGAATGCGATCTTAAATTACGCCGTGAAATCAGGTTGGTAAAAAAGAATGGAGCAATCAGCGCAACAAAAAGTGTGCCAAAAGATCCGGTATTGATCGCTCCTAATACTGGTGGCGAAAACGCATAAAGCATGGCAGCCATAAACGCGATAGTGCGAGATTCGGTTATTTTTCGAGCCAGCCGATAGGTAAATATTAGAGCGAGTGGAACTGCAAAAATAAAAAGCAATGCGATAAATAATTTTATATTGCCCAAAAACACGATCGATGAGAGCGCTAAAAGAAAAATCCAAGGTGGTGCACTTGAGCTTGAGCCAAGCCCAATTGGGTGCCATGAATCTAGGTATTTTTTAAATAAATCAAAAGCGCTTTCAGGTGCGGTTGAGAGCGCACCCCCGGCTAGCGAGCCGAAACGATTTCGTGATGCAATCAGCGTTAATATCAAAATTAATAACGTCAACGGATATATCGGACGTCTTAATAGCGCTCGAATTTTTAGAAATTGTTGCGGTGAATTATCGACTTCTTCCGCATCCTCATTGCCCAGATCAATTGTAGGAAGTGTCAATTCACTCAATTCTTCAGCGGTTTTGCGACTCTCCCCAAAGCGAGTTATCACAGCGCGGGAGCGTTCTATCGCTAACCGCAATTGACTGCCCCGTGGTGGTACAAAACGCGCAACAGTTCTAGGCGATAGTAGCCGCGTCTTTTTCCGGTTTTTTCGCGCTTGAAAAATTAGATTGGGTCGAATAATCAACAAACCAACTGCAGCAATTTCATCTGCTGCATAACCGGGAAGTTTTGCAAATAAATAACCAATTGCTCGCGCTAACGCAGAGGCAAATAATTGGAGGCCAAGAATTGGTAATAACCAATTAGATGAGTTAGCCAAAATTACATATGCAGCATTTCTGCGATCAAGCAGTAACGGGCGATGTAAAAATGCCTCGGATACATCTACCGACCGCCGTTCAGAGGCAGCCGCTTCGGCATGAAAGATGACCGCGTTCGATACCGATATGACTGCGTGGCCAGCAACATTAGCGCGCCAGCCAAAATCAACATCATCTCGGAAAAGTGAAAGGTTCGGGTCTAAACCACCTAGCTCCTCATAGACATCTCTGCGAATTAAAGCGCCAGCCGTACTTACTGCTAACTCATCTTTAATGCCATCGCGTTGACCTTGATCTTGTTCGCGATATTCAAGTCCAGTCCAGCGCGCGCCGTTGCCAGCAATGCTGACGCCAATTTCTAGTAAGTGATTTCGATCGTGCCAGCCTTTTATTTTTGGCCCAGCTATTGCGACTGTAGGGCGATTCTCAATCGCAGTTAATAATTCAGCTAACGCACTCTTCGCAGGCGCGGAATCATCATGAATTAACCAAATCCATTCAGTTACAGTTTCAGAATTCTTCGATGGCAATTTGCGAAGGGCTTCATCAATCGCATCACCAAAACCGGTACCGCGCGACATCGAAAGCGTTGTGATGCCTGCGCTTCGTAATTTTTTAGCTGATTCATCTTTTGAATCGGTATCAATTGCAATTAAGCGATCAATTTTTCTTGATTGTGAAGTTAGCGCTGCAACCACTTCGGTAATCCAAGTTGCGCCGTCATGCGCAACCAAAACAGCAGTTACATATTGGTTTAGTTCATCTGGGTTGCTTGCCATAGTGTTTGCACCACCCTTGGCACTAAAATTGAAGTTACGCTGGACGTCGCTTCAATCTGCGCCGTTCGCGTTCGGACAATCCGCCCCAGATCCCAAATCTTTCATCGTGAGCTAGTGCGTACTCGAGACATTCTGAGCGAACTTCGCAAGACATGCAAACGCGCTTAGCTTCTCTAGTGGATCCGCCTTTTTCAGGGAAGAAAGCTTCTGGGTCAGTCTGAGCGCAGAGTGCTCGCTCTTGCCAAGATAGTTCAACTATCTCGCCATTTCCTAGTTGGATGCTGGGGCCGCTATTTAGATATTCAACTCGGCGTAGTTCAGACATCTATAGATCTCCTAAATGGATGGGCCGCCGCTCCGGCAGCGCTACTAGGTGAATTACACGCGTGTTATTCGTTTGAGTCAAGTCAGATTCGGCGAAAATCGAAAGTTTTTTTGCTTGGTCAATATCCAATTATTTCCGAGGTAGCGACAGTGTTGGCCGCAATTTGCGAATTTGGAGCCACAATTCCATTAATTATGCGGCAATTATCAGCTATTTTCGCACCTGCAAATATTATCGATCCAATAATTTCGCAATTTTCGCCGATAACTACGCCCTTGGAAATTACCGAGCCGCCCGCAATTTTTGTCGACTTTCCCAGGGTTGCATCGGGTGCAATCAACGCCTTTCCATCATTTTCGGGAGTAGCGGGCGATTGCAATTTCTTGCTGATTAAGTCTTGAGAGGCGGTAACCAGAGCCGCCGGGGTACCGATATCTAACCAATAACTTTGATCTACATATCCCTTAACGGTTAAACCTCGTTTTAATAAATCTGGAAAAGTTTCGCGTTCCACGCTGATCACAATTTCGGCAGGAATCATTTCAAATACTGAACTATCAAAAATATAGCATCCGGCATTGATCAAGTTAGTTACCGGGCTATCCATTTTCTCTAAAAATGCAAGCACGTTTTTATCGTCATCCAGCGGCACGCACCCAAATGCCCGAGCATCTGCTACTTCAGTTAGAAATAAAGTTACGGCAGCTTTAGAATTCTTGTGAAAATTAATCTGGCTAGTTAAATCATGGCCGCTAAGTACATCTCCATTAAATATTACGACCGAATCTCCAGGTTGCAAATTTAAAACTTTGCTGGCATTTTTTATAGCACCGCCAGTTCCAAGAGCTTCAGTTTCTACTGCATAATGTAGTTTCATTCCAAGCTTCGACCCATCACCAAAATAAGGTTGAAAAACTTCAGCCATATACGAAGTAGCAAGCGCGATTTCTGTAATTCCAGCCGCTTTAGCTTTAGCTATTTGATGCGCAGTAAAAGGTACGCCAGCAACTTCCAACATTGGTTTCGGCGTATTTTTTGTCAGCGGCATAAGCCTGGTGCCTTTGCCGCCAACTAATAAAATACCTTTTACGCTCATTATCCCTGCCGAATTCGATCCGCTGCAGCTGCAATATTTTTATCAGTTGCAGTTAAGGAAATTCGAATGTGTTGCTTTCCAGCCTGGCCATAAAAGCTGCCAGGAGTGGTTAATATTCCACGCTCGGCAAACCAAGAAACCAGTTCCCAATCACCTTCACTTCTAGAACACCAAATATACAAACCGGCTTCGGAAAATTCGATTTTAAAACCAGTCGCAACAAGAGCGCTCGCCATAACTTTGCGGCGAGCCACATATCTTGCAGATTGCTCAAGCACATGGGTCTCATCGCTAAGTGCCGCAACCATTGCTGCTTGCACGGGTAGTGGCATCATCAAACCAAGATGTTTTCGAACTTCTAGAAGTTGATTAACAATTTTTGGATCACCAAAAATAAAGCCAGCACGATAACCCGCCAAATTAGAACGTTTTGAAAGCGAATGTGCAGCAATGATATTCCGATTATCACCGTTAGTTAACGAGAAGATCGAAAATGGCTTTTTAGAATCTGGGAACGGGACATAGCATTCATCGACCGCTAGCACCCTCGCACCAGATCTCGCCCAAGCAATATTGGCATTTAATTCTGCTTCGGAATGAACTCGGCCGGTTGGATTAGATGGTGTGTTTACCCACGCTAAATCGCCATCTGGCCAAGTGTCGGAAGCAATATCTACTTCGACAACTTCACTTTTGCTGACTAATCCGCTTACTTGATAAGACGGATATGCAATTTTAGGAATCAATACTTTTTGAGATTCGAGCAGCGTTGGCAATAATGTAATTAGCTCTTTAGAACCGATTGTTGGAAGCACCGCAAAATCTCCAGTCGCGCCAAGTATTTCGGTGGCATAACGTTTTAAAGATTTCTGCAACTCCGCAGTACCAGCAGTAGCTGGATAAGCCGGAGAATTTGCGTTTTTGCTGAGCGCTTTTTGAATAAATTCTGGTGTCGGATCTACTGGAGTTCCAATCGATAAATCAATTATTCCAAGCGGATTACTTCGCGCCTTATCGCCAAACGGAGCGAGCGCATCCCAAGGAAAATCTGGAAGTTTCAGTTTCGTTATTCCGCTGCAGGTTTCTTTTGAATCGTCAGAATAATCTGATGATCTTTACCGGTTGGTCCGGTTTTGCTTGCACCACCTGGGGATCCAAGTTCATCAAAGAATTCCACATTAGCTTTGTGAAAATCTTTCCATTTTTCCGGAACGTCATCTTCGTAAAAAATCGCTTCAACCGGGCAGACCGGTTCGCAGGCACCGCAATCCACACACTCATCTGGTTGGATGTAAAGCATTCGATCGCCTTCATAAATACAATCAACCGGACATTCTTCGATACAAGATTTATCTTTAATATCGACACACGGTTCTGCGATTATGTAGGTCATCGAACGCTCCTTTTTTTCGATTACTTTCCTGCCGATTTGCCGATCGGTCGGCTGGGTTGAACCTGCGAATACCCCGTAATCGTACAGAATAGGGCGGTATGAGGAAGCATCTAACTGGAGCGCAGCCTGAAAAAGAACTGGCCCCGCTAATTGGGCAACGGGTAAGCGTTCGCCTTCATGATGGCGATGGTGGTTATCGCGATCTTCTCGGAGAATTAGAGAGTCCAGATTCAATTAGAAAGAAAAATGGTGAGATTGCATTTTTCGATCCTGCAAAAATAGCTGCGCTGCGTGTTCTGGTGGATTCAGATTTTAGGGCCGGCACTGGAGCGCCACTATCTATGAGAATTCGAGATTTAGAAATTGCAGCTGCAAAAACTTGGCCAAGCAATTCAGTAGAGATTTTTGGTCAATGGCAAATTCGAATCTCAAAAGGGTTTTCATACCGAGCAAATTCAGTATTACCAATTGGTGCTGCGCCGTTTGGCGAACCAGCATCAGAACTCCCTGAGTCAATTGATTATGTAATTTCTAAGTATCTCGAACATAAACTTGACCCAGTATTTCACGTTTCCTTACCAGTTCATCAAGAGCTGGATGATTACTTAGCAAAAAATGGCTGGGAATCCCCATATGAAATTCTGGTAATGGTTGGCGACACTCGCGACCTCATCTACAAAGAGCACCAGGGCGAAATTATCGAAGCGAGTAAATTAACGCAATCTTGGTTAGGATTACAGGGCGATCAAAGTGTTAATGAAATTCTAGAAGGTTATCCATCTAAATTTATAGAACTTAAAATTGCAAATAAAGCTGTAGCAGTTGGCCGACTTTCCATTGCTGACGGTTGGGGAATTTTAACTAGAATTTTTGTTGCTGAAGATAAGCGCCGAATGGGTTTTGGGATTGCGATCGTCTCCGAAATGGCTCGCTCCGCCGTTGCGGTTGGGTGTAACAAACTCGCATTACAAGTCAATTCAGATAATTACGAAGCGGTAAAACTTTATGAAAAAATGGGATTTAAAGTGCATCACACTTATCGATACCGTAAATTGGTTTCAACAATGGAACCCGCGGGGTGCTGCTAATGGAAAAATTTCAACTGTCGATTTACGATACAAAGAGCAGGTCTAATCAAATTGTCAGATCCGCAAATGGCCGTGAAATTCGAATTTATTGTTGCGGGCCGACAGTTTATCGAGATGCACATGTAGGGAACTTGAGAACTTTTTTATTGAGTGATCTAGTTGTAAGAACGCTTAATTGCTTAGGAAGAGCAACTTTAGTGGTTCAGAACATAACAGATGTGGGTCATATGACTGACGACCATAGTGAAGACAAATTATTAAGCCAATCGACAATTGAGAAAGTTGATCCAATTGCGATCGCTCGCAAATATGAAGAGCGCTTCAAGTCCGATTTAATTGCCTTAAATATTAGACCAGCTGACCATAATCCACGGGCAAGTGAGTGCATCGAAATGATGCAGCGGCACATAAGTAAATTGATTGAACTTGGTAGCGCATACATCGGCAGTGACCAAACTGTTTATTTTGCAGCTGAAAGTTTTCCTACTTATGGCGGGCTAAGCGGAAATCGGTTAGATCAATTAAAGCCAGGCTATCGATATGAATATCAAGAAGATGGCGCAAAGAAATTCCACGCTGATTGGGCGCTTTGGAAAGCTGCTGGTAACAGAACCGAAATGGTTTGGGATTCGCCATGGGGAGTTGGTTTTCCAGGTTGGCATATCGAATGTTCGGCAATGTCTTTAGATTTACTTAATGGACATGTTGATCTTCATATCGGTGGCATTGATCTCCGCTTTCCACATCACGAAAATGAACGTGCTCAATCAAATGCAATGCTTACTGATATCGATGGTGAAGTTGTCGACCTTTGGCTACATGGAGAGCATCTGCTTTTTGAAGGAAGAAAAATGGCTAAAAGTTCGGGTAATGTGGTTTTAATATCTGATGTATTAGCGAAAGGTTTTGATCCACTTGCAGTTAGGTTTTGTTTTCTAGAAAATCGATACCGCAGTCAAATGGATCTCGCTTGGACCAGCATTGCCGCAGCTGATGAAACTTTGAATAAATGGCGTAGTGCTTGGCAAAATTGGAGCGCTCTTTCGAATCAAACCGAGAGCCCACTAACTAAATCTATTACCGATGAAGTGCTCGGTTTTTTTGCCGCAGACTTAGATACCCCAAGAGCGATGCAAGTGTTGAGACAAACCTACAAACGCTCGGATTTAACGGATTCGGAAAAAAGCTTTGCAATCTCGGCGATGGACCAACTATTTGGCTTGGATTTGACGGCGTCACCAAAAAAAACTAAAGCTTTAACTCCAGAAATTTCGGCGCTATTAAAAGCTCGGTTGAGCGCGCGCCTTGAAAAAAATTACAAATTGAGTGATGAATTGCGTTTACAGCTAACTGAATTGGGAGTTGAAGTTCAAGACAAAGGTAATGAGCAAGAATGGCGCTGGCTTAATTAAGCTTTTGCTAATGTCGCGAGTATCGCAGAAATCAATCCTAAGAAAATAAAAAAATTACCAATATTGTTCCCCAGAATTAAAATTTCATCACCATTTCCTATTGTCCCAGCTCTAGTTACAACTAATGTCCAACCAAAAGTTGCAAATATCCGCACGGTCCTACCACCCCAAGTTTTTCCAACTAGTCGGATTCCAACGAAAATCGCAAGAATTACAAAAATTAATCCAAACGGTGGCAATAGGTTATGTACTAATACTGAGGCGGCACCCAGTAGCACACCGGCAATAATTGAAAGTAAATACTTCATCGCAACCCTGCGAACAAATCTGTTTCCCGGCCGTTTGCATCTAATGTTCCAGCTTTGATGCCTTTTACTAAAGTGTAAAACTCCTGACCCCAAACTTTTAGACCGAGTTTATTGGAGAGCGCAAAAAACGGGCCATCTAACGCAATTTGTGTAGCGTGCGCTTTCATAGCTGCCATTTTTTTCTCGACAAAAGCCTCGCCATCAATCACGGTCGTTACTAATCCATCTGGCTTTGCAAAGGGCAAATCTTCGGCTTTTTCAGCGCCAAAGAAATCCGAGCCAACTTCTTTCATTGCACTAATTCCTTCTTCAATAACTGAAAGCGGAATTGTGTTCCAATAGATTTTTGAAATTTCCCAAATTTCGCCCTCGCCAAATGATTTATCCATGGCTAGTTCCGCAGCTCGCATCGCCACACGGTGCGCTTGAATATGATCTGGGTGGCCATATCCCCCAATTTCGTCGTAGGTCACCATAACCTCTGGTTTAACTTCGCGAATGATTTTCACTAACTCACCAGCTGCTAAATCAAGATCTGCTTGCCAAAACACATCTGGCCGATTATTTGACTCAGTTTCCATCATTCCGCTATCGCGCCAAAAAATATTTGGGGCACCTAAGAATCTAAAATCTGACACTCCAATAATTTTCATCGCGTTGGCGAGTTCTAGCTCTCGATGTTTCCCCAACCCATCATCAATTGCGCTAGCTAAATTTGAAAGTTCCGGAAGAAGTACTTCGCCTTCTTCGCCTCTAGTACATGTGACAAGAGTTACGAAGGCGCCTTCAGCCACATATTTCGCCATAGTTGCGCCGTTATTAATAGTTTCATCATCTGGATGCGCGTGAACTAGTAATAATCGAGCGTTCTTGGCCATAAACTCCCCCGAAAATAATCTTAATGATTGCGGTTAAAGCGTGACTTTAACCCATAGCAACAATTAATGTCGTACGATGTTGCCAATGAGTACTGATAATCCAGATAGCAAGAGTGAAAACCGCGCGCGGTTGCCGCGGGATGAGCGTAGGGCCCAACTTCTTGCTGCTGCTCTCGAAGTTTTTACTGCGGCTGGCTACCACGCTGCAGCGATGGATGAAATTGCCGATCGCGCTAATGTAAGTAAACCCGTCTTATATCAGCACTTTCCTTCAAAATTAGAACTTTATTTAGCGGTACTCGATGTTCATATTGATTCGCTGGTATTCGCAATCCAAACCGCAATTGCATCAACGCCGGATAACTCTTCTAGAGTTAAAGCGACCATCGATGCATATTTTGGTTTCATTGATAGTGAAGGTGAAGCGTTTAGATTGTTATTTGAAAGTGATATGAGCGTTGAACCACAAGTACGCGAACGGTTAAATCGGATGACTTACGATTGCGCTGCCGCAGTAAGTGCAGTAATTTCGCTAGATACTGGGCTTCCAAAAGAGGCATCAATGATTCTCGCAATTGGCGTAATTGGCAGCGCCCAAATAACAGCGCGTCATTGGTTAGACCGCGATGGAAAATTAAACCGCGAGCAAGCCGCTAATTTGGTAACCAGCCTGATTTGGCGAGGAATATCTGGTTTCCCATTAAATCAAAATGAAAATAAGTAATTCTGCAATTTCTTGCCGAAAGGATAAGATTCAATTATGACAACTAAGAAAAGTTCAACTAAAACTGATAGTAGCTGTGAAGTCCGGATTTCAATCTCTGATTTAAGCCGCGAAGTTGAATTAGAGGTCGCACTTTCTAAAAGTGATGTGCTTGCTCTCGTAAACTCTGCAATTAACTCAGGCAGCGCTTTAGTATTGGACGATGTCAAAGGTCGGCAAGTTATTGTTCCTGCCGCAAAAATTGGTTTCGTAGAGATCGGCGATCCCACTGAACGTAAAGTTGGGTTTGGTTCGCGTTAAAGGTTAAAGAAGGCTTTTATCGAATTAATAACCATCTCGAATGCGATTGCAGCGAGCAGCAATCCTGCGATTCGAGCGACTAACATCACTCCAGATTCTTTAATCAGGGAAACTATTTTCGTAGAAAACATTAGTGAGAGACCGATTACTAGGTGGACTCCAATAACTGCCAAAATTAAAGCAATCCCGCTTTTAACATCATCAACTTTCTGAACGAATAACATGGTTGCAACTATCGCGCCTGGGCCCGCAAGTAGTGGAGTTCCCAGCGGCACTAGCGCAACATTTACATCTTTCTGATTGGCATTATCATTTTTACCGCCTTGTAATAATTCTAAAGAAACCAAAAGCAAGAGCAAACCGCCCGCACCTTGCAGCGCTGGAATCGAAATATTTAAGTAATTTAAAATTAAGCGGCCGAAAAGTGCAAAGATTGTAATTACGAAAAAGGAGACGGCAGCGCCTTGCCATGCTAAGCGATTGCGAATTGCAGCAGGTTTGTTTTGTACTAAACTCAAAAATATTGGCGTTGCCCCAGGTGGATCCATAATTACAAATAAAGTTACAAACGCCTGTAATCCAAATGTGACTGCAGATATATTATCTAGATTCACTTTCGCACCACCCGTCGATTATTCGCTCGCGATTCAAGTTTTTCCCACTGCTTTAGCGCTGTCGTATTTTCCGCCAACTGATTTATTTTACCGCTTCCATGGTAATCACTGGCACCAGTTATTGCTAAATCATAAGAGTAAGCCACGCGCAAAAGCGAAGCTTTTTCGCTTTCGTTATGGTCACGATGATCTACCTCAATTCCATCTAATCCAGCTTCAACTAAACTTGTAAAAGATTCTGCGGTGATGATTTTTCCTCTTTGTGACGCGTAAGGATGTGCAATAACTGCGACGCCGCCCGCAGCTTTAATTAATCTAATCGCAGCTTCAGGGGATGGCGAATAATGGGAAACGTAATATTTGGAACCATTATGAAGTAGCGCTTTAAAAGCAGATTCGCGGCTCTCTACATGCCCTTTTGCAATAAGTGCATCTGCTAAGTGAGGCCGTCCTAGAGTTGCGCCATCACTTAGTTGCGCCATCACATCTTCGATTGATATTTCAATTCCAGCCGCATTCAATTTTTCTATGATTCGATCCATGCGAGTTAATCGATTCTCGCGAGTTTTGGCAAGCGCCGTTAGAAGCGCTTCATTTTCTGGATCAAATAACAAGCCCAACATATGAACGCTAATACCTGCTTCGGTCTGACAAGATATTTCTGCGCCAAGAACTAAATCCATTCCAGGGTTGAGCGCAGCACAAGCCGCTTGCCAGCCAGAAATAGTGTCATGATCGGTTAGGGCTAACAAAGAAATTCCAGCTGCTTCTGCTTTTCTAATCAACTCACTTGGCGAATCCGTGCCGTCGCTTATGTTGGAATGGGTATGTAAATCAATCACTACATTATGTTACGGGGTAAGCACTAACCCCATCTAATTGCTGGCTCCAAGTGATTAATCACAATTTGACGATAAAAATCTCTTCCGGTAATTAGTATCGCATGCTGGCGATTTCAAGGACTATCCTTTGCGCTATGAGCGGGAATGTAATGGATCGTGTATTCCTCGCCCGGCTAGCAGGGACGGCAGTCTTTGAACCCAATGGGGATCAAGTTGGCAAGGTGCGAGATGCTGTGGCGACCCTTCGTGCAAATAATCAACAACCAAGAGTTTTGGGTTTTATAGTTGAAGTTCCACCACGACGCCGAATTTTTATTCCAATTACTCGAGTTACCTCAATTGAAAATGGCACAGTTGTCATCACCGGCACCTTAAATATGCGACGTTACGAACAACGACAGAGTGAAATCTTAGTAATTGGTGAACTTTTAGATCGCACAGTTACATTAGTCGATTCTGCAGAACCAGTTTTGGTTGAAGATATCGCCATGGAAATAAATCGAAGCGGAGATTGGTTTCTAACTCGAGTACATGTTATGCGCAAAGGTCGTGGTTTACGTCGCCGCGGTGCTTCCTCAACTATCGATTGGGAAGATATTTCAGGTATTGCAACTTTAGAATCTAATCAAGGTGTAAGTAATTTGTTAGCGACTTTAGCAAATTTACGAGCGCCAGATTTAGCCTTAGTTTTACACGATTTAGCGTTAAAGCGTCGAGTGGAAGTTGCACGTGCATTAGATGACGAGCGCCTTGCCGATGTATTAGAAGAGATGGATGAAAGCGCCCGAGTTGAATTGCTTGCAGAATTAGAAGGCGAGCGTGCTGCGGATGTACTTGGTGAAATGGATCCTGATGATGCCGCTGATTTGCTCCGTGAGATCGGACAAGAACGTGCACAAAAACTTTTGGAATTAATGGAACCTGATGAAGCCGAAGATGTACGGCGCTTGATGCGTTATGAAGATTATTCTGCCGGTGGCATGATGACTACTGAGCCCATTGTGCTAACTGCTGATACTTCGGTTGCGGAAGCGCTAGCTACAGTGCGGCAGAGTGAAATTCCACCAGCACTTGCTTCGCAAGTTTATGTTTGCCGGCCGCCGCTCGAAACGCCAACTGGAAGATTTATCGGAATCGTGCATTTTCAGCGATTATTACGCGAGCCACCAGCAACATTGCTTGGCGCAATCGTTGATATTGCGACCACACCGTTACTCCCCGAAGTGCCACTTAGCGAGGTTTCTTCATATCTTGCGAGTTATAACCTACTTGCTGTGCCAATCGTGGACCAAAATGAGAGATTGCTTGGTGCAGTAACGGTTGACGACGTGCTTGACCACTTGCTGCCTGAGAACTGGCGCCACGCAAGCAACAACAGTTCAAATAATTCTGAAATTAAAAATATGAAAGTGGAAGGATAAAAAATGGCACGATTTAAAGGTTTAGATACGCCACGCGAAGCTCGGCGTTCAATCCGGCCATCCTATGATCCAGAAACTTTCGGAAGGCTTTCGGAAAACTTTGCCCGCTTTCTTGGTACAGCGCGCTTCTTAGTCTACATGACAGTATTTGTACTCTCTTGGGGACTTTGGAATTCGTTAGCGCCAGATAAATGGCAGTTTGATAGTTTTCCTTTTATTTTCTTAACTTTAATTCTTTCGCTACAAGCTTCTTATGCTGCGCCCCTTATTTTGTTAGCACAAAATAGACAAGCAGATCGCGATCGAATTCAATATCAAGAAGATCGCGCTCGTGATGATCGCAACCTTGCAGATACCGAATATTTAACACGAGAGCTGGCCAGCCTACGAACTGCTATCGGAGAAATTGCAACTCGTGATTTTGTGCGGAGCGAATTACAGGATGCAGTTGAAGAGATTGTCAAGAACTCAGGTACTAAGCCCAAGCCGGACGCCAACTAAAGATTTGGTTCTTAAAGTTAATTGATCGGCAATCGCTTCTAAAGCTTTGGCAGCGTTTGATTCAGGATTGCGCAAAACTAATGGGGTACCGGTATCGCCACCTTCTCTAAGGTTTGGATCAAATGGAATTTTTGCAAGAAGTGGAACATCAGCCCCAACTAAACCGCTAAGTCGTGCCGCAGTCTCCTCCCCACCATCCTTTCCAAATAGAGAAATCATTTCACCGCAATGTGGACATGGAAATTCCGACATATTTTCAACAACACCAATTAGGTGTTGCTTTAATTGGTGGGCAATACGACCAGCGCGTTCGGCTACTTCTGCAGCAGCAACTTGTGGCGTTGTAACTACCAAAATTTCAGATGCGGGAATTAACTGTCCGAGAGAAATCGCGATATCTCCAGTGCCTGGTGGCAAATCTAGAAATAAGAAATCTAGATCACCCCAATAAGCATCGCTTAACAACTGTTCTAGAACTCGATGCAATAGTGGGCCGCGATAAGCAATTGGATCTGAGCGATCTGGTTTAAACATTTCCATAGATACAACTTTTACGCCATGCGCCTCTAGTGGAATAAAAGTTTGATCGATAGCAGTCGGACGTTGTCCAGCTAGCCCCATCAAACGCGGCACGGAGTGGCCATAAACATCAGCATCCAAAATTCCGACTTTGAACCCACGGTTAGCGACTGCGACTGCCAAATTAACGGTGACCGAAGACTTTCCAACGCCACCTTTGCCAGATGCAATTCCAAAAACTCGAGTAAGCGAATCAGGTTGGGCAAACGGAATGAATTTTTCTCTACCACCGCTTAATATTTTTTTAACTTCACCGCGTTGGGCTTCGCTCATTACGCCAAAATTAATTACAACCGCATTTACTTCAGCAATTGCGGTCACTGCCTTCGTAATATCAGTAGTGAGTCGATCACGCATTGGACAGCCAGAGATTGTTAATAAAATTCCTAGAGTTGCGGTTCCGGATTCAAACGCTACTGATTCGACCATGCCTAATTCGGTTAGCGGCTTATGTAATTCTGGATCCGAAACTGTAGCTAATGCCGCTCTAATTTTAGAAATCGTCATAAAATTTCAGGATCTAATTTTGTAATCTTCTTAATCTCTTTAATTTCTTTCATTGCACCAGCATTTTCATCTATTACTTCGTTTAGATGTTTCTTAATAAAAGTTTTAGGGTGCAAATCTTTGACATCTAAATCTTCAAATCCAGGTCCGAGATTTTCACGCAATTGCATGGTGGCTATTTGGGAGAGATTGCGCGCTTTCTTCAATAATTTAGCGGCATCTACCGCAAGTTTTGGCAATCGTTCTGGACCGACTAGGAATACCGCAATTACTCCTAAGCCAATCATCTCGCCAGCGCCGATATCGAACATGGCCCAATACTAGGGTCAAGCTTGCTGACTCCTCAACCTGCCTGATATCAACTAGTTTTTAGCGGCAACCAAGGTAATTTTTACGGTCGATACTTTTCCATTGCGAGTGTATGTAACTGAAATTACATCTCCCACATCATGAGAACGAATAGCGACGATTAATTCATCTGAGGAATTTATTGCCACACCATCTATTTTTAGAATCACATCGCCACTCATTAAACCGACTTTTGCAGCTGGACCGCCAACTACAACAGATCCAGGGCGCTCAGAAATTTTCGCGCCAGCACCATTGAACGCGGTGTCAACCATAATTCCCATAATTGGATAGGTGGCTTTGCCATTGTTAATTAATTGTTCGGCAGTCTTTTTTGCTTGGTTTATTGGAATTGCGAAACCTAAACCAATCGAACCGGATTGGCTTCCATAAGAAGAACTTAGTGTTGCAATAGCAGAGTTAACCCCTACTACCGCTCCGGTGGCATCTACTAACGGTCCACCAGAATTTCCTGGATTAATTGCGGCATCAGTCTGGAGCGCATTAATAAATGAACTTTCGCTAGTTCCAGTTCCGGATGTAACCGCTCGATTTTTTGCGCTAATGATTCCTGAAGTTACGGTGCCAGATAGTCCAAGTGGGGATCCAATTGCGATTACATTGTCGCCAACTTGAATTGCATCACTATCGCCAAATTGCAGCGCTGATAACCCAGTTACTGAAATTTTCAATACTGCAAGATCGTAAGCTGCATCTCTACCAAGAATTTTTGCCGTAAAAGTTTTGCCATCGCTAAGGGTTACTTTGATTTCACCTTTTGCATCAGCAGCGCCAGCCACTACATGGTTGTTTGTAAGAATGTAGCCATCGCTCCGAATTACAAAACCGGATCCAGAGCCGCCACCACGTTCAGTATTTATTGTTATTGAGACCACTGATGGTAAAACTCGCGCGGCAATTCCAGCAATCGAATCTGGTTGGCGCTCTACCGTGCTCTTTGCTGAAACCAACTTAACGCTATGAGCTGAAATGTTATTGCTGCCGAAGTAGTTACCGCCAATGCCACCAATTATCCCTGCAATCAGTGCAATTGCGATTGTGCCTGAAACTGGTTTGCGCAGCTCTTTTCGGGCGAGCGTTACCTCGTGATCTGGATGGGACCACCAGGCTGGCACATTTTTTTCGCTCATCTACTCACGTCCGTTTCAATATAAGTGCTGCATTCTTCACGATAAAACTAAATACCTTCTGAAATTTTACTGAGATTGCGCAGAAAGTTCTAACTTAATTTTGTGGCAACTAACACACCTTCGCCTAACGGCAAGAGCATGGGGGCCCAACGATCATCCGATTCACGAATAGCTTTAATAGTTTCGCGTCGCGAAATAGTAATTGGATCACGTTGGGTCGGGTCTGCAACTTTGCCACCACCGAGAGCGCTATCAATTAATAAAATTCCGCCTGGGCGAAGTGCGCGAAATCCTTGATCTACTGATTCGAGTAAATCACTGAAATCTCTAATTACAAATAAATCATAAAGACTGTCCGCAAGTTTTGCAGTTACATCGCGAGTGTTACCAGTGATTAATCGATAGCGTGCAACATTTATGTCACCATCTTCAAATGCAGTTCTAGCAATTTTGGAGTTTTCGGTTTCTTTATCAATCGAAGTTAAAACGCCATGCTTGGCTAAACCTTTAAAAATCCATAAGCCACTGACTCCGGAACCAGTGCCTACTTCAACGACTGAAGTTGCGCCAATTAGGTGGGTTAAATAACGTAAGAGTGAGCCAACTATCGGTGATGTATTTAGAGCGCCGATTTCATCACCTCGAGCTCGCGCGCGTTGCGTGACCGTATCTTCGGGTAGATAATTTTCGGAAAATGAATTCATATCACCGCGTGGAATGCTCACAGCGATGCGATCCACTCAGTTAATAGCCGAACTGCGAAGCCAGTGCCTCCCTTTACATACTCGCCAGCATCAACTTCGGAACGACCCGGTCCGGCGATATCGAAGTGGACCCACTTACGTTTGCCAACGAATTTTTCTAAAAAAAGCGCAGCAGTAACTGAGCCGCCCGAGAAATGAAACTTATCGGCAGTGTGGTTGTAATCCGCGATTTCACTTTCAAGCGCAACGTCATAATCATCAACAAGTGGCATATGCCAGACGCGATCACCAGAAATTTCACCAATCTCGTGGAGCTTCTTAGCTAATTTAAGATCGCGGGTGTACATCGCGCCATATTGACGGCCAAGTCCTAGCGTGGCCGCACCAGTAAGTGTTGCTACATCAAGCAAATAATCTGGGTCTAAATTCTTATCCGCAAAAGCTAAACCATCTGCTAAAACCAAACGTCCCTCTGCGTCAGTATTTATGACTTCAACAGTTGTGCCGCCGTAATGCTTGATGACATCGGATGGTCGTTGCGAAGTTCCAGATAGCGCATTTTCAGCACACATCATCAAAGCAGTAACGCGAACTTTGGGAGCCAATTTAGATACTGCGATAACGGTAGCCAGAATTGCAGCTGCGCCAGCCATATCGCTCTTCATGGCAGTCATGGTGTCGTATGGACGCTTTAGCGAAATTCCGCCAGTGTCAAAAGTAATTCCTTTACCAACTAAAACAACATGTTTCCAATTTTTAGAACCGCGCGGTGCATAGGCAACTTGTACAAATTTTGGCGGATTAACTCTTGAAGAATTCCCGACTGCACGCAATCCCCCGAACTCAGCTAATTCTTTACCGCTTTTCACAGTTACTTTCACGGCCGGGTTTTTTGAAAGAATTTTTGCTTGATTAGCTAGCCAGGCTGGGGTCGCAATGTTTGCAGGTGTGTGAATTAAGTTTCGCGCAATCCAAACGGATTCAACTTCAATCTGGGCGAGTTCAACTTCTTTTGCGAAACTACCCATAATTGAAAACCGCGGAGTTTCGGGCGCTGGACCACTTTTATCTGCCCAAGAGTAAGTGGCGAGCGCCAACGCAACAGCATGGGCTTTGATGGTCTTACTATCGCCGCCACAGAGCGATAAAAGATGTGCGTTGCTTCCTTTAACTTTTCGACCGAGCAGCGCTCCAGCTTTGCGTAGATCTGAAGGCGTGCTGGCACCGACACCAACTAAAAAAATCTTCTGTAATTTATTTTTATCGCCAGATACCGAGATCTCAATCAACTCGCCAACTTTGCCAGTCAGTGGCGTCGTAACTTTTGCAATCTCGTTCTCAAACGAGATTCCAGTTATTTTTCCTAAAGCTCGGTCAAACCCCTTTACGTTGGCGACCTTTACGCCAGCTTCATCAACAAATAATGGCAGCGCAATCGCATGTACTCCCGCGAGGAGCTTTGGATTTTCGATACTCTGGAACTGAAGTTCTAGGCTCGATAGTCTTGGGACTGCTCTATTCATAGTGCGGACGCTAACGAAAAAAGGGAGATCTTGTGCGACGGCTCTCGGCGTTAAATCTGATTCTTAAATCTGAATCAAGCGCAGCAGTGCTGCTGCCGGTCGCCCTGCTCTCGTTATATCTCGCCAACAGCGGTAGTTGGTTAACCGATGGCTTAGCTACCGAATTTGGCTTTCTTGACCTAAAACTTTCGATATCACATTGGGTTGCCGATGGCGCGCTCGTTATCTTTTTCTTTGTGGCTGGGTTAGAACTGCGCAACGAAGTTCGCTGGGGGGTCTTGAGATCTTGGCGGGTTGGTTTAATTCCAGCGTTCGGTGCGTTATTTGGAATGGCGCTGCCGGCCCTGATTTACCTTGCGCTTGCAAAAATTTTATCTGGACCAGTTTCTGCATGGGGTGTACCGATGGCAACCGACTTGCCGATTGCGCTCGCAGTTCTGATTATTTTCGGTAAAGGGCTACCGATTGCGCTCCGTGGCTTCTTGTTGGCGCTAGCAATCATGGATGATGTTGGTTCGATTCTAGTTATCGCATTTAGGTTTACTCACTCGCTGGAATTTACCTGGCTTTTAGGTGCCATCTTTGCGCTATTTATTTTTTATCAGAGCACGAGAAATTTACAGCTAGGCGCGCTCTCATTCTTAGTCGCGCTAATAGTTTGGTATTGCACTTACAAATCCGGAATTCATCCAACAGTTTGTGGGGTTGCGCTAGGGATGGCGATGCCTGGTTCGCATGATGATGATCCTGATAAAGTTAGCGCAGAAGAAGCGCTTCGGATTTGGGCTCCGATTTCTAGTTTTTTTGTGGTGCCTTTATTCATTTTCACAGCGTTAGCAGTTCCAGTTAACTTTAATTTTGATAATTTAACTGACCCAATCACAGTCTCGCTCTTGATCGCACGGTTGATTGGAAAACCAATTGGAATTCTCTTAGGAGTTTGGCTTGCGCTTGGGATTACAAAAGAGAAAAACGATTTGGTTCTTGGCGATTACTTTATTGTTGGAATATTAGGAACGCTTGGTCTCTCAGTTTCGCTGCTCTTTGCGCAACTAAGTTTGGCTGGGCCAGAATTAAGCGCTGCTACGGTGGGCGTGATAGTTACCTTGCCGATGGCGATTTTGTTGGCGGCAATTGCACTGCGGAGCCGCGCCAAATATTTACAGAGATAAGAACTACTTCTTGATCAGGGCTACCGCTGCATGTAATACATCAGCGAGATTTCTGGCTTCCTCTTGGTTTAACTCAACGACCAACCGGCCGCCACCTTCTAGCGGAATCCGCATAACCAAGCTACGAGCCTCTTTGGTAACTTCCATCGGACCATCACCAGTACGAGGTTTCATGGCTGCCATTTATGGACTCCTTCAGGGCTGAAGCGGGAAAGATGTTCGCGCGTAGGTGGAGCAGTATCTCGCACTTATCGTGGTTGAGGGAAATCGAAAGGAATGCTCTGCTGTAGTCGGGCTTTCCCCGCAGCAAGAACCGTAATAATCGCCCGTTCTGGCACATGGAGCGTGGTCGCAATCTGATCGGTAGTCATAGATTTCACATAATGTAAGGAGAGCACAATTCGTTCCTCTTCCGGGAGGTTGGCAATTAATTCAGCCAGAGTTTGTGAGCTCACACTTGCAGAGATTACTCGGTTGCTTCAAGCAACGGAACGCGCAAAACGCCAGAGGGAGAACCTCACCGAGAGCAATATTCCTGGTCGGATTAGCGCGAGCACTAAAGTCGGAGCTTCAATCTCCTCATACCAATTAAAGCGAATCTTTTGATCGGAAATTTTAACTAGCTCGAATGTTCCTATTCCTTTTATAACTTTTCCAGTATGAACCACTTTGCAAAACGTTGGTGGGAGCCATTCCGTAATTTCCATCTCGTCTAGGATTCCCATTCGCGGAAAAGCATTTCGTTTTTTTATTGGAAAACTTTGCGGCGCAACCCCAGTAAATGCGAAAATTTTGGTGCCGAGATGGTTAGTAGTTCGCTGGCTCCAAACTTTGGTAAGTAACATCCATTTACTTTGGGTTTCCCAATTAGTTAATTCTTGCCAAACTTTTTCAATACTAGAATTTATCTCGATGGTTACGGCAAATTTTGAAAGGTCCATTTGGCTACTTACTTATATGGGCAAGTGCATCAATAATTGAATCGCTCCAAAATACCTGGTCGTGCTGGCCCGGTTTCATAAAGTGCTTTTCGGTTAAATCTGCAAGCGCTACCCGCAACGAGGCGTAACTTCCATTTGGATCTATAACTGCAATAGGTTTTTGATGAAACCCTAAGTAGCGCCCAACCCAAATTTCAAAGAATTCTTCTAAAGTTCCGATGCCGCCAGGAAGCACGAGGAATGCATCTGATAACTCTTCAATCTTTCCTTTGCGTTCGCGCATATCTTTTACCACCAGAAGTTCTTGGCTATCTCGATCGATAAATTCAATATTCATTAACCGTTCTGGGATAACGCCAATGGTTTTGCCGCCGACTGAGCGCGCTCCTTGCGCAACGGTTCCCATTACTGAAATTTTTCCACCGCCCCAAACCAGTTCATCGCCTGCTGATGCAATCGCAACACCTAGATCGAAACCCAGTTGGAGATTTTCGGGCGCTACTTTCACCGATGATGAGCAATAAACCGCTATTCGCACGGCGCAACTCTAGTCAGAATTGGTAGCGTTCTCACATGAGCGAAAAAGCATTTGGATATGGCGTTGCCACCCGCGCTGCTGATGGCGTGGTTTTAGATGTCTCATTCCATAGTTTGGGTCTCGGCGCACCAACTGCGAAAGATGAACGAGATCTATCAGCGGCGGCGCTGCAAGAAAATGCAAAAATTCGCAGAGTTAAATTAGAGAATGTTTATTGCGAGATCGAACTCGCAAACCCTCCTAAAGATGCGGTTGATGCATATTTACGACTCCATCTACTCTCTAATCGATTGGTAAAACCACATGGACAATCGCTAGATGGAATTTTTGGAATTCTGGCAAATGTAATTTGGACTTCTGCTGGTCCGTGCGCACTCACAGATTTTACGCAAGTGCGCGAAGCTTTAAGAAATCATTATGGCCACATAACTATTTATGGCATAGATAAATTTCCAAGGATGGTTGATTACGTAATCCCAGATGGGATACGGATTGCCGATGCCGATCGAGTTCGACTTGGCGCATATTTATCAACTGGCACAACGGTTATGCATGAAGGATTTGTTAATTTCAACGCTGGCACCCTTGGAACTTCAATGGTTGAAGGACGGATTTCTGCAGGAGTTGTGGTCGGTGATGGCAGCGATATTGGCGGTGGCGCCTCAATTATGGGCACACTTAGTGGCGGTGGCAAAGAAGTTATTTCTATTGGTAAAAAATGTTTATTAGGTGCTAATTCTGGAGTTGGAATTTCACTTGGTGATGATTGTGTTGTTGAATCTGGCGTTTACATTACCGCTGGCTCGATAATTTCACTGCCAGATGGCGCAACTGTGAAAGCTCGCGAACTATCTGGCGCAACTGGGCTGCTCTTTAGACGAAATTCCAAGAGCGGTGCGCTCGAAGCTCTGCCAAGAACTGGTACTTGGGGCGGGCTAAATTCAGTTCTACATAAGAACTAATTACCGAAGCACTAATTAACAGAGATTTCGCTGATAAATATATTTCGAATCTGGAAAAACGCAAACATCAACTAGCGCTTCGATTTCAGCTGGAGTTGGCAGCGCAAACCAAGTAGAAGGAAGCTTGGTTTTAGAGCGGAAAACTTCGCCCGAAATCACTGAACTCTTACCAGAACTTGAAATGGCCGATATGGTGCGAACGCTGCCGGTCTTAGTTCTGCCTAATATTTGATACGAGATTACATCTGGTAATCCAAATGCTGTAGCCATAACTTGTTGCGAAATATCGCGCTGCCAAGTGAAATAACGCGGATTTATTTTTGCGTCCTTACTCCAAGGATCTGGAACTCCAGTCAAATATGGAATGGTGCCGCCCCAGACTTCCGTCACATTTTGGGTCGTTCCAGCACTTGATGAGAAAAAATAAGTTGCTGCGGGTTTACCGTTAAAGGAAACAATTAACGATGTATTTGAATCTGAATTAGTTCTAGTGACTGCGGCTTTCCACACCGTCCCATAAATTGCTTCAATTTCTTTAGCATAACCTACAAAATTTTGATCAGCGGTGGTCGCGTAAACATTACAATCGCAATCTTTTTTAACTGAGTTTATTTTGTTGAGCGCATAGGTTCTAGAAGCGATTGCTTGCGCTTCTAGCGCAGCAGCTGGCCAAGATGATGGAACTTCACCAATGCCCCACAAATACTCGTCATGCAATCTTAAGGAATTTGTGATCTCCATTTTTGGACCAGCGCTAGTTTGGAGCAGCTTCAAATTAATTTGCCCGTACTTTAATTGAAAAGTTTGATTAGCGATTTTTGAAGTGAGGACCGCTGCTGGACTCCATCGCAACGTCCAACTTGTTTCTCCAGAAATTGCTGCAAATTTCGCGGTTGGTGACGTTAGCTGCGGAATTATTGAATTTCCAAAAACTAAAAAACTAACTTTAATATCGCGGAGATAGCTGCCTAATTCGACACCAGGCACACCCACCGGTAGATCGCCGCTAAGCAACTGGAAGCTGCCAACTTCGTTTAGAAGCGCAAACTCGGTCGTGCTTTGTAAATGCCCGATATTTACTCGAATTGTTTGGGTATCACTTTGCGAAGTTACTGTGGTCCCGGGATAGTAATAATTTAAGATCTCGATTGCGCTCTTGCCTTCCAGCGCTTGACCTCTAGCGCCGATTTGGCTCATCCCAACACCATGGCCATAGCCAGATCCAGTGAAATTAAATGTTGTTGGGGTTTCTTCGGCAAAAGTAGGCGCAGTAATTAATATGGAAGTTATAAAAAGCGAAGTAATCAAATAGACGAGAGGTTTAAACTCTCGCTTGGTTCTATACATCCTCATCGATCATTGGGCTGCTACCCACTTCTAAGAATTTCTTATAAGCAGCCACTACCGATACTGGATCACCTTTTTGGATTAGCTTTCCCTTGTTTAACCAAATAACTTCATTACAAACTTCTTCAATCGTGGCTAACGCATGGCTTACTAAAATTAGCGCGCGATTGTGACCACGAAGTTCTTTCACACGATTAAGCGACTTCATCTTAAAATGTGCATCACCAGTACTTAAAGCTTCATCAATAATTAAAATATCGGGCTCGACCGTCACTGCAACTGCGAACGCTAATCGCGCATACATACCAGAGGAGTATGTGCGCATCGGAGCATCGATAACTTCTCGAAGTTCAGCAAAATCTACAATTTCATCAAATTTATTATTAATATCCGCTCTAGATAACCCTGCTGCGAGTCCGCCAAGAATTACGTTATCGCGACCAGTCATCTCTTGACTAAATCCGACGCCTAGTGCAAGTAAGGTACTAACAGATCCATAAAGTTCAATCCGCCCAGTGGTCGGGGGCAAAATTCCAGAAATACTCCGCATTAGCGTGGATTTTCCAGCGCCATTGGCTCCGACAACTCCTAAAACTGAGCCATATGAAACTTCTAAGTTGAAATCTTGTACTGCATTAACGATTCGCGTCTGCTTCTTTCCGGAGCTAAATTGCAGAAGTCGATTCTTTAATGTCGGCCGCTTTTCTAGCGTTGTTTTATAAACCACATTGAGATTTTTAATTGAAACGGCGACTTCGCCGCGGTTATGTGAGTTCAAATTAGATGCGGACAGCGAACTCACGCTCCCTCGACAAAAACAAATATGAACTGATGGCGAGCAACGCAAGTGTCCAGATCAGAGATTGAAATACATCGGCGGCGAACGGTAATTCGCCTTTAACCATTACGCGGGACCAAGAATCTAGCATTGGGTAAAGCGGGTTTATAGTTTTTAAAATGCTCAACTTTTCAGTAAGTGCGGAAGATTCATATAAGACTGGTGATAAATATAAGAGAGTCCGAGTCAAATAAGGCAATAGATTTTGGATATCTCGGAAATATACATTTATGCATGAAAATAGAATCGCACAAGCCAACGAAAATATGTAAAAAATAAAGATTAGTGGGATTGCCCAAAATAGCGCAAAAGTAATTGGTAGTCCAAGAATTATGTGGATTGCAAATAGCACAATTAAGGTTGGAATAAATTTAAAAAGCGCAACTACAGATGCAGCAATTGGCAACATAATTCGTGGAAATGCTGAATTAAGAATGAGTCGGCCACCTGCAGTTACTGACTTAGCGCCCGCAGTTATTGAATTTGTAATCATATAAAAAGCAAAGAGCCCGGCAGTTAAATGTGCATACCTAGCAGAGTCTGTTTGACCACTTATAATGATTATCAATAGGAAATAGACCGCGGATAGTAGAAGTGGATTTAATACCAACCATATTTGACCTAGTGGTGATCCGAAATTTTGCCGACGCAATTCAGATTTAGCGAATTCCGCGATGAATGCCCGCCGGCCGAAGAGCTGCTTTGCATATTTCTTTAGCGGCGGCAAACCCCGATTGAATGGCTCGTAAACATCAATCGCGCTCATAATCGGTAGCTTTCTCCAAAATCTCTCTGTCGAAAGATTACCTTACTTATATTAGAGCTTTTAGGACATTAGCTTACGAGGCGAGGAGATAAATCCCCAACCCCAAGACATATGCATTGCAATCAGAATAAAGGGCAATCGAATTCGTTCTCGCCAATTTTCTCCGATAAATAACCCACCTAAAGTAACTAACGTTAAATATCCTAAAACTGGAATTAGAAATATGTAGTGAATTATTAAGCCGAAACTAAGTGAGAAAAAATTGATTAACAAAGTGATTGGTGCCGCTAAATATCGAGCGCTTACAGTTTCTGGATAAGAGCGCGCAACCGCTCTTCGCCATCTGCCGTATTCAAAATACTGCCGTGCTAGTTTTCTAATATCGGGACGAGGCCGATAAGTAACAACTAACCGCGGATCAAACCAAATTGCACCGCCTGCTTTGCGTAACCGATAATTCATTTCCCAATCTTGCGCTCTGGTAAATCGCTCATCAAATCCTCCGATACCAAGGAGCGCGCTTTTCTTAAATACGCCGAGATAAACGGTGTCGGCTGGACCAGATTTTCCACCAGTGTGGAATTTTGAGGGCCCAACTCCAATTACCGACCGCATAGCGCGCGCTGTTGCTTTTTGAAAATTGGTAATTCCGACAGCGGCCATGATGCCACCAACATTTACTGCACCAGTTTTTTCCATAGTTTCAACAGCGTCGGCAATATAAGTTTTATCAATTTCAGAATGACCATCAATTCGAACGATAATTTCAAAACGGGCTTTTGCTATTGCTAGATTAAGACCATTAGGAGTTCTCCCCGAAGGATTTTCTACCATTGTTACTCGAGAATCTTGGCGCAAAATTTCGCGGGCAATTTCAACTGTGCCATCATGCGATGGTCCAATTGCCATAATCACTTCGATCTCGCCTTGATAACTCTGTGAAAGTATTGTGGCGATCGATTGTTTGAGGTGCATCGCTTCATTTAATACTGGTAAAACCACAGATACTGCGGGGAATTTAGAGTGCGCAGTTTCACCTGTGCGAATTGGGCTTGTCATAGCCCCTAAACCGTATCGCCCAATTACGCTACGACGGTGAAATCAACGCGGGCAATTCGGTTTTTTACCATCCTCTCTATCACTATTGTCGCGATTTCCGCTATCGCTACTTTTGGACTTGGCAGAATTACCGCATCAATAAATCGCGTTGATGCTTTCAGTGGGTTAGGAAATCGCCCTGGAAAATCATCTTCGGCAGTTAATTACCTTTTAGTTGGTTCAGATACTCGAGAAGGTTTAACTAAAGCCCAACTTAAAGAGCTCCGAGTCGGCAGCGTTAAGACTGCTGCGGGTAAACGCTCCGACACAATGTTGTTGGTTCATATCTCTAAGAAGCGCGATAAAGCGGTATTGATCTCAATTCCGCGCGATACTTTTGCGCATATTCCTAGCTATACCGATAGCTCTGGCAAAGTTCATGCTTCGGTCTACTCAAAAATTAATTCATCATTTAATTGGGGCGGTGCACCACTTTTAATTCAAACTATTGAAGAGATGACCACACTTCGAATAGATCATTATGTAGAAGTGAATTTTGCGGGCTTCGCTCAAATGATTGATGCGCTCGGTGGTATTCAAGTTTGTTCCAAAGTAGATATTAATGATCCAAAGAGCCACTTGGTTATGAGTGCAGGCGTGCACACTCTTGATGGCATTGAAGCGCTTAAATATGTTCGCACAAGAGACTTTGATGGGATGGGCGATTTAGGTCGAATGCAACGGCAACAACAATTTATGAGCGCAGTGCTTAGGAAAGCTACAAGTGCGGGTGTGTTGCTCAATCCAATTAAACTTGTGAGCTTTTTAAATTCTGCGTTAGCTTCAGTCACAACTGATGAAGCGCTAAATAAGGGCGACTTGCTAACCCTTGGCAAACAATTACGCAATCTATCGGCAGCAAAAGTTAGAACACTAACGGTGCCATTAAAGTTTTATAATTACAGCGCCAACGGTGTGACATCCGCAGTGTTGTGGGACCCAGTACTAGCTCCAGAATTATGGCAACGGTTAAAGGAAGATCAAGCGATAATTGATGAGGTCAAGCCCTCAGCTTCGCCATCGGCATCACCTGAAGTTGTAGATAAGTTTAAGACTCGGACCGCTGAAGAAAACCCATGCGGGTCGCTCAAGTAAACTGACTAGAGCTAATCAAGGGAGAAAAAACGCGTGCTTAAATTTTCAGTAATCGGAACCGGATATCTAGGTGCCACCCATGCCGCTGCAATGTCTTCACTTGGTTTTGAAGTAATCGGCGTCGATGTTGAGCCTGCAAAAGTTGCGGCGCTGTCAAAAGGCAAAGTTCCATTTTATGAACCAGGGCTAGAAGAATTGCTGGAACAAGAAGTTAATTCTGGCAGGCTTAAATTCACTACTGACTTTTCTGCGATTAAAGATTGTGATGTGCACTTTATCTGCGTTGGTACGCCACAACAAAAAGGTAGTTTGGCTGCAGATTTAACTTATGTAAATGCCGCACTAGATGCAGTTGCGCCGCACGCTAAGGCGGGTTCACTTGTAGTTGGCAAATCCACGGTTCCGGTCGGAACTGCGCAACGCCTATTGAATCGTTTAAAAGCTGCTAATCCCGGCGCTGATTTAGCTTGGAACCCAGAATTCTTACGGGAAGGTTTTGCCGTCGAAGATACATTGCGACCAAATCGATTAGTAGTTGGCGTAACAAATGATGCTGCGGAAAATATTCTTAAAGAAGTTTATGCCCAACTTCTAGAATCTGGCATTCCGTGGATTCGGGCAGACCTACCAACTTCAGAGTTAGTTAAGGTAGCAGCGAACTCTTTTCTCGCCACTAAAATTTCATTCATTAACGCAATGGCCGAAGTTTGCGAAGCTGCGGCTGGTGATGTCACAGTTTTAGCTAAAGCAATTGGATATGACCCAAGAATTGGTTCGCGCTTCTTGCAAGCTGGCATCGGTTTTGGTGGCGGATGTTTACCAAAAGATATTCGAGCATTCATGGCACGCGCCGATGAATTAGGTGCGCGCCAAGCTTTGGAATTCTTACGCGAAATCGATGCGATTAATCTGCGCGCTAGACAACGCATGATTGAGTTAGTGCGCGCTGATCTATCGGAAGATTTAAAAGGTAAGCGAATTGCGGTGCTAGGCGCAGCATTTAAGCCCGATAGCGATGATGTGCGGGACTCCCCAGCTCTTGATATTGCTGCACAAATACATGCTGCTGGGGCTAATGTAATAATTTACGATCCAAAAGCTAATGCAAATGCCCAAGCAAGATTTCCGCGGTTAGGGTTCGCTGCAACCGCTGCAGAATGTTTAAAAGATGCAGATTTGGTACTCCATTTAACCGAGTGGCAAGAGTTTAAAGAATTGGATCCAATTGCAGTTAAGAAAATGGTTAAGAGCGCAATCATCATTGATGGCCGTAATCATTTAGATCGTGAAAAATGGCTAGCAGCTGGGTGGAAATTTAGAGCGCTTGGTCGGACCCACTAAAACTAAAAGCCAGTTCGCTGGCTCCGTTTGCTCTGTAAATTTCTGCCTTTTTCAATTGCGGCATCATGTAGTTTGATGGCATAAGCATCTAGCGCAGTTGCGATCTCGCTATCACTTGCACCAAGAATTCGAAGTGCTAATAACGCGGCATTCTTTGCGTTTCCGATACCAACGGTTGCAACTGGAATTCCGGCCGGCATTTGCACTATTGATAGCAGTGAATCCATGCCATCTAAAGTTTTTAGCGGTATCGGAACGCCAATTACTGGAAGCGTGGTTTGCGATGCGATCATTCCAGGAAGGTGTGCAGCGCCACCAGCGCCAGCAATTATTACAGCAAATCCATTAGATCTCGCTTGCTTTGCAAAGCTAGACATCTCTTCCGGCATTCGATGCGCCGATAAAACTTGGGCTGCATAAGCAACTTTAAATTCATCTAATATTTCGGCGGCCTCTTGCATAATTGGCCAATCTGAATCGGAGCCCATAATAAGAGCAACTCTTACGTTATTACTCATCTATCACTCCGTTCATATAATCGACAGCATGTGAAACTTCGCTTTGCAAGGTTGCAAGGTTATTGCCAATTGCAGTTACGTGTCCAACCTTGCGTCCAGCTTTAACTTCTTTTCGATATTGGTGAACTTTTAAGTATGGGGTTCTCGCAAAGAGATGGAGATAAGGTCGATACATATTAGTTTTAGTGCCACCCAAAACATTTCCCATGACTGCGAAATCGGCGCTCATAGAAGTATCGCCGAGCGGAAGATCCAAGATTGCCCGTAAGTGCTGTTCAAATTGGCTCGTTACCGAACCTTCGATGCTCCAATGTCCCGAGTTATGGGGCCGGGCAGCTAACTCATTGATGAGTAAGCGATCACCAACTACAAAGAGTTCGATCGCCATAACGCCAACTAACCCAATTAAATCTGCAATTTTTAAGGCTATTTCTTGCGCCGAAATTTTTAAAATATCCGATAGATCTGGTGCTGGTGTAATTGTTTGAATACAAATGCCATCGCGTTGCACTGTGAGAGTTGGCGGCCAAGTTGCCGCTTGGCCGTGTGGCGAACGCGCGACCATAACCGAAATTTCCGAAGTAAAGTTTAATTTTTCCTCCAGCAATAAAGTTGGTTGAATTTTTAAAAGTTCGCGTAATTCAGATTCGTCAGCAACTACCCAGACTCCACGACCGTCATAGCCGCCTGAAATAGATTTAGCAATAAGTGGGAATGGAATTCCGGGGCCTTTATCCCCCGAATATAAATTCCAATTAGGTATTGGCAGATTATTTTCTTGCAAAATCTTTCGCATCTCTGCTTTATTTTGCGAGTAGATAAAAGCGCTAGCACTTGGCCTTACTACAACTTGGTTCTGCTCCAAAACTTTAATTACTGAGTTAGGAATCAGTTCATGTTCAAAAGTAATGACATCGCAAGTTTTCGCAAATGTTAATACTTCGTCTGGGTTTAAGAAATTACCAACTACATGATCCGCAGAAAGCGCTGCGGAATCCTCACTTGAAGCGGCGAATAATTTTAAGTTTACGCCAAGAGCAATGGCAGGAGCGATCATCATTCGAGCTAATTGGCCAGCACCAATTACCCCTACTGTTGGAAACTCTGCGCCGCTCATGGCGCAAGATTACTTGTTAGCGATATAAATCGTTATTTGGCAGATAGACTCCGCTAGTGATTAAAAGGTTGCTTGATATTCGCCATGAATTGCTGAAATTCGGGAGCGTTGGCGCAGTTGCGTATGTGATCTCTGTTGGTGGTTTTAACCTACTAGTGCACGTTCCGCGGGCTCCGCTTGCAGAAAAGCCGCTTACTGGCTCAATAATTTCCGGTATTGCATCAATAACTGTGGCCTATATAGGTAATAGATTTTGGACTTGGCGCGATCGCCCAAAAGGAAAAATGCATCGCGAAGTTACGCTCTTTTTTGCGCTCAATATTGTTGGGTTAGGAATTGGCACGCTAGCACTTGCCTTTTCGCGTTATGTCTTAGATTTACAGTCGGCGCTTGCTGACAATATAAGTGCGAACGTGATTGGTGTTGGAATCGGAACCTTATTTAGATTTTACGCCTACCGAAAATGGGTATTTCCATCAACGTAGGTGTGTGACATCCCCAATTGAGACGGCACTTCCATTACTTAGCTTTAACTCACCAAATTCACTTAGGCCGATTGCTATTGCTGAAATTGTATTCCCGTTACCTAATTCAACTCTAACTTCTTTACCTATCGTGGCTGAATATTTTAAATAAATGTCAGCTAGCAAATTAACCCCACTCTCATTCCAAATTTTTAAATTCTCTGAAATCTTACCTAGAGTTGCCGCAAGTACTAATTCTCGCTCTGCTTCGCTGCCAGTTACTAAATTAATTGCCGATGCGTTTTTAACTGGTAGTTCGGATTTCTCAAAATTAACATTTATGCCAACCCCGGCGATCAGACCACCATGGCTACTTTCGCAGAGAATTCCAGAAACTTTTTTGCCTTCATATAAGACATCGTTTGGCCACTTTGTTAGAAACTCTTTCCCGGTCAATTCAGATAGAGCTTCGGCAACTGACAAGCCAATAATCAGTGGTAGCCAACCCCATTCAGAAATAGCGCGTTCTGGTTTTATAAAAGTTGAGAAAAGCAACGCGCGCATTGGTGGCGCAATGAATTTACGATCTAACCGGCCTCTACCATTATTTTGAAATTCTGCGATTAGTAAATCACCATGTTGTAACGGTGAAAAATTATTTATGATTTCGCTCTGCGTTGAAGTGGTTTCTGAAATTACCTTTACCCGCCAGTAGCCGTTGCCGAGCGCTTGTGATATTCGTTGCGGGTTAAGCGGAACATGTATCACTGCGCCTCATTTCCCTAGTACCTTAAGCCCATGACCGAAGACATTCATACTACGGCCGGCAAGATCGAAGATCTGCGTAAACGATTAGACGAAGCAGTGCACGCTGGTTCCGCTCGCGCCATCGAAAAGCAACACGCAAAAGGGAAGATGACCGCGCGTGAGCGTATCGAAAAATTAGTTGATGCGGGTTCCTTTACTGAATTAGATGAGTTTGCCAGACACCGTTCTGTTAATTTCGGAATGCAAGATAGCCGACCATATGGTGATGGCGTTGTAACTGGATATGGAACGGTGGATGGTCGAACTATCGCAGTCTTCTCCCAAGACTTTACGGTAATGGGTGGCAGCCTCGGCGAAGTTTTTGGTGAAAAAATTGTGAAGCTGATGGACTTTGCATTAAAGAATGGAATTCCGCTGGTAGGCATTAATGATTCTGGCGGCGCTCGAATTCAAGAAGGTGTAGTTTCGCTGGGCAGATACGGCGAAATTTTTCGACGCAATGCAAGATCATCTGGTGTGATCCCACAAATATCATTAATTCTTGGACCGTGCGCTGGTGGTGCGGTTTATTCGCCTGCGATGACCGACTTCACCATCATGGTTAATGAAACTTCACATATGTTTATTACCGGCCCAGAAGTAATCAAGACAGTTACTGGTGAAGAAGTTGGCATGGAAGAGCTTGGCGGCGCACATACCCATAGCGCTAAAACCGGAAACTCCCATTACTTAGCCGAGAGTGAAGATGATGCGATTGATTACGTAAAAGCTCTACTTTCATATTTGCCAAGTAACAACATGGATGAAGCCCCAATTTTGGGTGCAACCGAAAGCGATGAAGTTACTCCGCTCGATAAGTCACTTGATCTTTTAATTCCAGATAGCCCAAATCAACCTTATGATATTAAAAAAGTTATTGAAGCAATCCTAGACGAATCAGAATTCTTAGAAGTGCAATCGCTCTTTGCGCCAAACATCGTAATTGGATTTGGCAGAATTGAAGGTCGTTCCGTAGGAGTAGTGGCTAACCAACCGCTACAACTTGCCGGCACACTAAATATTGATGCCAGCGAAAAAGCAGCGCGATTTGTGCGAACTTGTGATGCTTATGGAATCCCAATTATCACGCTAGTAGATGTGCCTGGATTCTTGCCGGGTACAGATCAAGAATGGAACGGCATTATCCGACGCGGCGCAAAGTTGCTCTATGCCTATGGTGAAGCATCGGTTCCAATGGTTACATTAATTACTCGAAAAGCTTATGGTGGCGCTTACGACGTAATGGGTTCAAAACATTTAGGAGCCGATATAAATCTTGCTTGGCCAACCGCTCAAATTGCGGTCATGGGAGCACAAGGCGCCGTAAATATTCTTTACCGAAAAGAATTAAGCGACGCGAAAGACCCAGAAAAGCTTCGGAAAGAATTAATCACTAATTACGAAGATACCCTAGCTAATCCTTACTTAGCTGCAGAGCGTGGCTTTATCGATGCTGTAATTGAACCAAGCCAAACTAGAAGCTACATCACTAAAGCGCTACGCACGCTCCGAAATAAACGCGACATTTTGCCAGCAAGAAAGCATGGCAATATTCCGCTTTAGGAATAATTCAAAAATGAACTTCACCGTAACTAAAGGCACCCCAAATCCTGACGAAACCATCGCGATCACAAATGTTTTGAAAGCACGCATTAAAAAACCAGTAGTAAACCGAAGTACTTGGGGAAAGCCACAACTTCGTAGTGAGCTCGTTAAAAATCGTAGATACAACGATGGTAAATAACCATGAAAATTATCTTGGCATCAGCTTCGCCATCACGTCGACGCTTATTAAATTCGGTTGGTATTAACCCTGAGATAATTGTGAGCGGTGTTGATGAAGAATCGCCTGAATATCAAGATTTAACTCCAGCTGAATTAGTACTCGCGCTAGCCATCGTTAAGGCGCATACTGTTAAGGCAATGATAACTGAAGCGGCGATTGTGATTGGTTGTGACTCAACTTTTGAATTCAATGGCAAATCTTTAGGAAAACCAGAAACGCCAGCTAATGCAACCGCTAGATGTAAAGAATTACGTGGCAAGTCTGGGATTTTGCATACTGGTCACTGCTTTATCGACACCGAAAAAGGATTGGAGATATCAGATATCGCCTCTACTAAAGTTTTCTTTGCCGATATGACAGATCGAGAAATAGAAGATTACGTTGCTACTGGCGAACCGCTACAAGTTGCTGGTGGATTCACGCTAGACGGTTTGAGCGCACCATTTATTGATCGGATTGAGGGCGAAACCAGCAATGTAATCGGACTTTCATTGCCGCTACTTCGTAAAACTATAAACCACTTAGGTTATGACTGGTTTGCAATTGCTAATTCAAAACCACTCAGATTGGAAGTAACCATCTGATGAAATCAGTATTGATTGCTAACCGTGGTGAAATTGCGGTACGAGTAGCACGAGCTTGTAAAGACCATGGTTTAAAAAGTATCGCAGTTTATTCAGATGAAGATCGAACTGCACTTCATGTGCAATCAGCTGACGAAGCGTTTTCCTTAGATGGCATAACTGGCGCGCAAACTTATTTAAATATCTCAAAAATTATTGCAGTTGCAAAAAAATCTGGCGCTGATGCGGTTCATCCGGGCTATGGATTTCTATCCGAGAATGCAGATTTTGCAGAAGCAGTGATTGCTGCGGGGTTAATTTGGATCGGACCACCGCCAGCTGCGATTAGAGCGTTGGGTGATAAAGTTTCGGCTCGAAAGATTGCGGCAAAAGTTGGCGCGCCACAAGTTGCTGGCACTTCCGACCCAGTCGATTCTGCAGATGAAGTCATTGCATTTGCTAAGGAACATGGTCTGCCAGTTGCGATAAAAGCTGCACATGGTGGCGGTGGTCGCGGCTTAAAAGTTGCACGATCGCTCGCGGAAATTCCAGAGCTCTATGCATCGGCAGTTCGAGAAGCGATTAGCGGTTTTGGTCGCGGCGAATGTTTTGTCGAGCGTTATCTCGATAAACCGCGCCATGTGGAGACCCAAGTGCTCGTTGATCAACACGGAAATGCCATGGTTGTCAGCACTAGAGATTGCTCGTTGCAACGTCGACATCAAAAATTAGTAGAAGAAGCCCCAGCGCCGTTTTTAAGTGAAGCGCAGAACGCTGAGCTTTACCGTTCGAGCAAAGCCATAATGAAAGCCGCTGGCTATGTTGGAGCCGGCACTTGTGAATTTCTAGTTGGAATTGATGGCACCATCTCATTCCTAGAAGTTAATACCCGCCTACAAGTCGAACACCCAGTTAGCGAAGAAGTTGCTGGCGTTGATTTGGTTAGAGAGCAATTCCGAATTGCAATGGGTGAAAAAATAAAGAATGAGGACCCGATAATCCGTGGCCACTCCATCGAATTTAGAATTAATGGCGAAGATCCTGGGCGTTCATTTTTGCCCGCTCCCGGCACAATCACTAAATGGCAAGTACCTAGTGGACCTGGCGTGCGCGTTGATGCTGGTTTTACTGCGGGCGATGTTATCGGTGGAAATTTTGATTCACTTTTAGCTAAATTAATTATCACTGGCGCTAATAGAAATGAAGCAATTGCACGCGCTAAACGAGCGTTAGCTGAATTTCATATTGAAGGTTTAGCAACTGCACTGCCATTTCATCGAGCAATTATTACAGATCCAGCTTTTGTTGATCAATTCAAAGTTTATACAAGTTACATTGAGAGTGAGTTTGTTAACGAAATTCCAATGTTTCAAGGTGGTACTTCGGGAATTTCTAGCGCACCCCGACCAGAAACTTTCATTACCGAAGTTAATGGCCATAGATTTGAAGTTGCAATTCATGCAAACGAGACCACACATAAACGCCATCGCGCGAAAAGTGGCGTAACCGGAATTGTTACTGGTGACGCTCTCACTAGCCCAATGCAAGGAACCGTTGTAAAAATTGCAGTTTTGGAAGGTGACCAGGTCGAGGTTGGGGATTTAATTTTTGTACTGGAAGCTATGAAGATGGAGCAACCGCTCACTGCGCACAAAGCCGGTAAAATTGCCGATATATCAGCCAATATTGGCGAAACCATCACAAGCGGTAGCAAACTCTGCAACATATTAGATAATTAAATGCGCCGATGACGCTTTATGCAGCATATGGATCAAATCTAGATCCACAACAAATGCTAAAGCGGGCACCGCATTCACCACATCGCGGAAATGGTTGGCTTGAAGGTTGGCGCATTACTTTCGGCGGCGAAGAGATTGGTTGGGAAGGCGCGGTGGCAACCATTGTTGAAGATTCAGCTAGCCATGTATTTGTTGCAATTTATGATTTAACTAAGGACGATGAAAAATCTCTCGATCAGTGGGAAGGCGTTGACACCAACCTTTATCAAAAAATCAGGTTGCGCGTCGAAACCCTTGAAGGTAATTCATTAGTTTATTTATATGTTTTAAATTCATACGAAGGTGGCAAGCCCAGTTCAAGATATTTTCAAATTATGTACGAAGCTGCAAAAGTAGCAGGTGCGCCTAACGATTATTTAGCTGATTTGGCAAAATTGGCTTAGGGCCGGCGCCAACATTTCCATAACGGTGGTTTGTGATTGCCACACTCTGCTCTCTGAACCAACGGGGTATTTCAACAGAACCTTCATTTGTAATCGGTCGTGGATCAACCGAAATACCGAGCGCTAAGAGCTCTGCAATTGGTGGGGTGGCATTTGAAAGCCAACGCACTTTGCCAATTGATAATAATCCTCTTTCAATTTGCGAAAGTAGATCTGAAATGGAATCTGTTTTGCAGATTCGAATTGATAAATCAAATCTCTCTGAGACCCAATCGATAGCAGCTAAAGTTTCATTAGAAACTTGGTTATCGATTACAACTAAGATTTCCGAGTTGAATTTGCAATACCTTTGATAGTTTCGTTCTACATTTAAACCAGCGCGATCTATCGCATATTTCCCAGCGCGCTCCCACCACTGATTTGCGCTCTCTTTTAACAAGGTTGAATTCGTAAGCGGTACCCAATTCCGGAGTTGAGATAAGTAATTCGGGCCGCCAGCTTTCGCAGTTGCACCGACACTGCTCCGCTTCCAACCGCCGAATGGTTGGCGATTTACAATCGCGCCTGTGATGCCCCGATTTACATATAAATTTCCGGCTTCGATTCCAGTAATCCATTCTGCACACTCAGAAGTATCAAGGCTATGAATTCCGGAAGTTAGGCCAAAGTCCACGTCGTTTTGCCATTTAAGTGCAGTGACAAAATTTGGTGCTTCCATAATTCCTAGCACTGGACCAAACCATTCATTTTTATGGCTCCAAGAATTAGCTTTAATTCCCAATTTCACTCCGGGTGACCAAATAAAGCCTGCGCTATCTATTTGAGTTGGTTCTACCAACCAAGTTTCGCCTGCTTCTAAAGTTGTTAGCGCCCGCAACAGTGCCGCTTCTGGGGCTCTAATTACTGGACCCACCGTGGTTCCGTATTTAACTCCAGATCCAACGCTAAGACTAACAACCGCATCTTTCAATTGTTTTAAGAATGCTGGATTTCTTAAAATGGTTGAATCTACTATTCCTAAACTTGCTGCGCTACATTTTTGGCCCGCATGTCCAAAAGCTGATTGTACTAAATCTTTTACCGCGCTATCTATATCTGCGCTAGCCGAAATTAACAAGGAGTTTTTGCCACTTGTTTCTGCCATCAAATTCAAATCAGGTTTCCAAGATAAGAATAGTTCAGCGGTTGAAAGCGCTCCAGTAAGAATTAAGCCAGCAATCCCAGGATGAGAAATTAAGTACTTACCAACTGCATCATCTCGGGAAGGTAGGAATTGCAATACGTTCTTAGGAATACCGCTGGCCCAAAGTTGTTGCACAATTTCCCAAGCAGTTGCAACGGTTTCTGGAGCCGGCTTTAAAATCACGGTATTTCCAGCAGCAAGCGCAGCGCAAACGCCACCCATTGGAATCGCATATGGAAAATTCCACGGTGGCACAATTAAAACTACGCCAAGCGGAGTGGATCCCGCGCTCATTTTTAGAGCTGAATCTGCGTAATACCTAGCAAAGTCGATCGCTTCACTTACTTCTGGATCTGCTTCGCTGACAGTTTTGCCAGCATCGCGCGCCATAATTGCAATAGTTTTCGCTCGGCCAGATTCCATCAAAGTAGCAGCAGCTTGTAGCAGCTTGGCTCGACCCGCAGCGCCGATTGATTCCCAACTTAGCAGCGAGCTTTGCGCAACTTGGATGGCGTTATCTACATCGTCTGAATTAATGACCGAATATTTATACCAAGGTTTCCCATCTTCATTAGGATCTAAACCTAAATCCAGATTTTGATTTAAAATTTCGGCGCCATTTATTACAACTGGAATTGGGTCAGCGATTCCATTTGAAATCTTGGTATATTCAGTGGCCAGCGCTGATTGGAAAATTGGATTTGTTAAATCAGCATCACTCGCGTTCGCAAATTCTCCCGCATGGCTAATCGGCATATTTGAGTGGCGTCGAGATTGCGTAACAATTGTGTGTCGCTCCGATACCGAATTCTTAAATCTATCCTTTTGATCGAGATAGTTAGCACTGCCCTCTTTCATATCGAAAGATGCTCTTAAATAATTTTCTAAAGAAGTATTCTCATCGAGCCTTCGCACCAAGTATGCAACTGCGCTTGGAAAATCTGCTTTTCGAGTTACCGGTGTATAAAGTAGAACCGAACCCATAGATTTTGCAATTGCGAGAGCTTCTGCATTTGCCATTCCTTCTAACATTTCAATATCAAGTTGTTCGATTACGCCGCGATTTTTAGCCACTTCGATGGACCAAGCAATATGAAAGAGGTTATGGCTTGCGATTCCAATTCGCACCGCTTTCGCATTTTCTGGTCGAAGCGCTAAATCAATTAGGCGGGTATAACTAGCGTCGACATCGGATTTCTTTGGATATGGCGCTGGCGTCCAGCCATGTAATTCAGCCTCAGCTTTCTCCATCGCTAAGTTAGCGCCTTTTACAATGCGAATTTTTATAGTTGCGCCGCTTCGCATAAAGCGGTTACGGCTCCACTCAATTAAATTTTCCAAATAATAATGAGATTCTGGTAAATATGCCTGTAGCACAATACCGGCATTTAAGTCTGCAAATTCTGGTTCGTCTAATAACGTTTTAAAAACTTCTACCGTGATTGATAGGTCGCGATACTCCTCCATATCCAAGTTAATAAAAGTTTTATTGACCTTGGCTTCTCGATATAAAACTCGCAACCGCTTTAATACTCGTTCGACCGACCCAAAATGGTCGATTGTTATTAATTGGCTGACAATTGCAGAAATCTTTACGGATGCATAATTAGCTTCGGGACGGCGAATCATTTCTATCACCGAATTAAAACGCTCCGTGGCTTCGTTATCACCTAATACTGCTTCGCCAAGTACATTTATATTTAATCTAGCGCTCTCTTGCGACCGTTTTGAAATATGCGATGAAAGCTCTTTCTTCTCAGCAGGCAAAATTATGCCATTGGATGCAAATTCAACGCGGCCGCGCACCGCTTTCATAACTAATTTAGGTAAAATTATCGAACCTACTACTGCAATTTTAATTCCTAAATAATCTACTAAACCTAATCCGGAGATAGTTGCATCTTTAGAAACCGTTCTAAAAGATTTAGCAGCTCGCACAGGGTTAGATATCCGCATTACCTCATCAGTGAGCCCCATAGTTACTGCAATTGCTGCTGGCTCTCTTAGTAAGCGTGCGAAGCGTTTGCGATTTCCAATATCTTTACGGGAGCGATTAGCTTCGGATTCGATCAATAATTGATTTACCTTATTAATTGCGATTGCATCTAAACCATCTATGCCGGGGTCGGTTTCATTATCCCTAGACAACTTGCACATCCGTTCTGCAACAATTCGCATTAACTTCTGCTTAGCCTAGGTTATCGCCAAGCCCAAGCGGTAAGGTTTGGACGTGATAGACATCTACTCGGACCCAATGGGTGCTGCTGAAAGCGCAGCGCTAGCGCTTAAAAATGCGACTGGAAAGCTCGCCCACGATGTTGCGCTAGTAATGGGATCTGGTTGGGTTTCGGCCGCCGAAGCACTTGGTACACCAACACATGAATTTTCGGTAACAGATTTGCCAGGCTTTCCAGCGCCAACGGTTGCCGGCCATGGTGGGTTAATCCGTTCATATGACATTGCGGGAAGTAACGGCGTAATTCGCGCGCTGGTTTTTCTTGGCAGAACTCATTTATATGAAGGTAAAGGTATTGAACCAGTTGTACATGGTGTCCGAACCGCAGTTAAAGCCGGTTGCAAAACCATAATTCTGACAAATGCTTGTGGTGGTATAAACGCTAACTTCAAAGTTGGTCAACCTGTGATTATTAAAGATCACATCTCACTTACTGGAGTGAGTCCATTGACCGGCGCTACGTTTGTGGACTTAACCGATTTGTATAGCGCGAGAATTCGAAAATTGATTAAGAATGAAGACTCTACTTTGGAAGAAGGGGTGTACGTACATTGGCGAGGTCCAACTTACGAAACTCCTGCAGAAATTCGCATGATGCGTGCAATGGGCGCAGATTTAGTTGGCATGTCCACTGTTCCAGAAGCAATTGCGGCCCATGCTCTTGGTGCTGAAGTTGTTGGAATTTCTTTAGTTACCAATGCTGCTGCTGGCATGACTGGCGAAAAACTTAACCATGAAGAAGTAATGGCTGCTGGTAAAGCCGCTGCCGATCGCATGGGAACATTGCTTTCGAAACTTATTCATAAGTTGTAATAGTGATTGCCCAAGAGCTTCGCACTTTAGTTACTGCGTGGATTGAAGATGATCCGGATATAAAAACAGCTGAACTACTTCAGCATTATCTTGATACTGAGAATGAAGCTGAACTAAAAAGTTCATTCTCGGGATTTCTCGAATTTGGAACTGCTGGGCTTAGGGGTGCGCTCGGCCCTGGACCAAGTCGCATGAATCGAGCCGTAGTGGGCCGAACCGCAGCTGGGCTAGCAGAATTCATGAAATCTCGAAACCTTGATTCCATAGTGATTGGCCGCGATGCCCGATACGGCTCGGAAGATTTCACCAACGATACTGCGGAGATAATGGCCGGAGCTGGATTTAAAGTTTTTGTATTACCGCGGCCGCTGCCTACTCCAGTATTAGCTTATGCAGTAACTGCGCTAAAAGTAGGTGTTGGCGTGATGGTTACCGCTAGCCATAATCCAGCACAAGATAACGGGTATAAAGTTTATCTAGGCGGTGTAGTTGATGAAATTAATTATAATGGATCGCAAATTATTTCACCGACTGACGTCACCATCTCTAGTGAAATTGCGAAAATTAATTCATTGAAAGAAGTTTCGAGATCTACAAATTGGAAAGTTTTGGATGAAGCCATTGTCTCTAGATATGTCACAGATACTGCCAAAATTGTAACGTCAGGCAGCAACCTAAAGGTCGTCTACACCGCAATGCATGGAGTTGGCACGAAAACTTTACTTTCAGTATTTGCAGCAGCTGATTTTGCTACGCCAATTTTAGTGTCTGCGCAAGCAGATCCAGATCCAGATTTTCCAACTGTATCGTTTCCAAATCCAGAAGAGTCTGGCGCGCTGAATTTGGCGCTAGAAACTGCAAAAAATTGCGATGCCGACATAGTAATTGCGAATGATCCAGATGCAGATAGATGCGCTGTTGCTATTAAATCTGATGGAGGTTGGCGAATGTTGCGCGGGGATGAAGTAGGGGCGATATTAGGAGAATCCATCGCAAGCGCAGGCGCTTCCGGAACTTTTGCTAACTCAATAGTCTCGTCGGCAATTCTGCGCAAGATTGCAAATCACTATGGGCTAAATTTCGCTGAAACCCTAACTGGTTTTAAATGGTTAGCGAAGATTCCAAATCTAACTTTTGGCTACGAAGAAGCGCTTGGATATTGCGTTGATTCCGCGGCTGTAAATGATAAAGATGGAATTAGTGCAGCTTTAAAGATAGTAGAAATTGCCAGTAATTTAGCGAATTCCAAGAGCTCGCTATCACGCTACTTGGATGAGATTTGGTTGAAATACGGCTATCACGCTACTGCGCAAGTTTCATTGCGAGTTTCAGATATATCGAAAATTGCCCTGATAATGGAACGTTTCCGAAACCATACCCCAACTGAGATAGCAGGGGAAAAAGTTAATAATTTCAGTGACTTAGCTCGCCCAGAGAATGGATTCCCCGCGACTGATTGCATTAGATTTTGGCTAGGTGAGAGTGCGCGGATCATTATTAGACCAAGCGGAACTGAACCTAAAGTTAAATGTTACATAGAGGTCGTTAAAATGGGTGAAGTAGCGGCCGCAAAGTCCGCAGCGGATTCGCAAATAGAAACGCTTCGGCAAGCGCTAACGAAACTATTAGTAGGCTAGTCACATGGTCACCTTGATCGATGGGTCGGAAGCTTCACTCCGTAAATACCTAGCTGCGTTGCCCGGGGTCGATAAAGTTGGGGCGGACCAACGAGCTGCCATGTTAGGTACAAGAAGTATTAAGACCACAAGTAAATCTTGGGCAATCGATATGGCAATTCGAATGGTGGATTTAACAACGCTCGAAGGCGCTGACACTGCCGGAAAAGTTCGAGCAATTTGCGCAAAAGCGGTCCACCCGGACCCAACTGATTTTTCAGTACCAAGTGTTGGCGCAGTCTGTGTTTACAACGATTTAGTAAAAATCGCGCGCGAGAGTTTAAATCTAAATGGGGGTTCACATATCCCGGTAGCAGCTGTCACAACTGCTTTCCCATCTGGACGTGCATCTTTGAAAGTTAAAATTCAGGATACCCAAGATGCGCTTAACGATGGCGCTACTGAAATCGATATGGTGATTGATCGTGGAGCTTTCCTCTCCGGCAAATTTGGTTTAGTTTTCGATGAAATTATCGCGATCAAAGAAGTATGCGGTAACCGGGCGCAGTTAAAAGTTATCTTAGAAACTGGCGAATTAACCACCTACGATAATGTGCGAAAAGCTTCATTTATCGCGATGTTAGCTGGAGCCGACTTTATTAAAACAAGTACTGGAAAAGTTTCGCCTGCTGCTACTCCCCCGGTAGTGCTGGTTATGTTAGAAGCTGTAAGAGATTATTACCTGCAAACTGGAATGCGGATTGGCGTAAAAGCAGCCGGCGGTATCCGAACCACCAAAGATGCAATCAAACAATTAGTTCTAGTAAATGAGGTGGCTGGCCCTGAATGGTTAAACCCTCATCTTTTTAGAATCGGCGCAAGCGCGCTATTAAATGATTTATTAATGCAACGAATGAAAGCAGCCTCTGGTTTCTACTCGGGTTCCAATTACGTGACTTTAGACTGATAGTGAAATAAGGTAGCCAAGTTATGGATAAGAACCCTTTTGAATACGCACCAGCGCCGGAATCGCGCGCGCTAGTTTCTATAAAAGCGCAATATGGGTTATTCATAAACGGTGCGTGGGTAGAGCCAAAAACTAAGGATAAATTTTCCACCATCAATCCTGCTAATGAAGAAGTTTTAAGCAAGATTAGCCAAGCCAGTGATAGCGATGTAGATCGCGCCGTCAAAGCTGCGCGCGCTGCATATTTAAAAACTTGGTCAAAAATGCCAGGCAAAGAACGTGGTAAGTATTTATTCCGGATTGCCCGGATTATGCAAGAGCGCGCTCGAGAATTTGCGGTGCTAGAAACTCTTGATAACGGAAAACCAATTAGAGAATCGCGTGATGTTGATGTACCGCTAGCGGCTGCTCATTTCTTTTATCACGCAGGCTGGGCCGATAAATTAGATCATGCAGGTTTAGGAATTAATCCAAAACCGCATGGCGTAGTCGGTCAGATAATTCCATGGAACTTTCCACTCTTGATGTTAGCTTGGAAAATTGCGCCGGCTTTAGCAACTGGAAATACCGTGGTCTTAAAACCAGCCGAAACCACCTCGTTAACTGCGCTCCTATTTGCCGAAGTTTGCCAACAAGCAGAACTGCCTGCTGGGGTGGTAAATATCATTACTGGAGATGGCGCAACTGGCGCAGCGCTGGTTAACCACCCAGGTATCGACAAGATAGCATTTACTGGATCTACTGAGGTCGGTAAATTAATTGCTCGCTCGATTGCAATCAGCGGCAAGAGCGCAACTCTTGAATTAGGTGGCAAGGCCGCCAATATTGTTTTTGAAGATGCACCTATTGATGAAGCTGTTGAAGGAATCGTAAACGGAATATTTTTCAACCAAGGCCATGTTTGTTGCGCTGGCTCTCGACTAATTGTCCAAGAAAATATCTACGATGATCTCTTAGTAAAGCTAAAACGAAGAATGTCTTTGATTCGCGTAGGTGATCCGTTAGATAAAAATACTGATTTAGGTGCGATTAATTCGGCAGCACAACTTGCAAAAATTAAAGAGCTATCTGCTTCTGGCGATACTGAAGGTGCATTTAGATGGAGCCCGGATTGCCAATTACCCAGCAAAGGATTCTGGTTCGCGCCAACAATATTTACCGGCGTAACCCAATCGCATCGAATTGCACGTGAAGAAATATTTGGACCAGTGCTTTCAGTTCTTACTTTCCGAACTCCACAAGAAGCAATTGAAAAAGCAAATAACACTCCTTACGGGCTCTCAGCTGGAATTTGGAGCGAGAAGGGCTCCCGGATACTTTGGGCTAGCAAAGCCCTAAAGGCTGGCGTAATTTGGGCAAATACTTTTAATAAATTTGATCCGGCTTCACCATTTGGTGGTTATAAAGAATCTGGTTGGGGTCGTGAAGGTGGCCGACATGGCCTGGCCCCATATTTGAAAGGCGCAAAATGAGCCGAATTGATATTAAGAAAACTTATAAATTATTTATTGGCGGTCAATTTCCGCGGAGCGAATCTGGACGTTCTTATGAAATCAAAGGTGCCAATGGAAAATTTATTGCTAACCCTGCCTTAGCTTCGCGAAAAGATCTAAGAGATTCAGTAACTTCTGCTAAATCCGCGCTATCGGGTTGGAGCAGCGCTACTGCATTTAATCGCGGTCAAATTCTCTACCGAATTGCCGAAATTATGGAGGGCCGGCGCGATCAATTTGTAACTGAAATTATCGCGTTAGAAGGCGGCAGTGCGAAAGCGGCAAATACGCAAGTGGAACAAGCTATTGATTTATGGGTTTGGTATGCCGGCTGGTGCGACAAAATTTCAACGATAGCTGGCGCTACTAACCCAATCGCTGGACCGTATTACAACTTCACTACTCCGGAAGAACTTGGCGTTGTTGGAATTATCGCAGATCAGAAAGATTCACTCTTGGGCTTAGTTGCAGCGATTGCGCCAGTCGTTGCCACTGGCAATACCGCTGTAGTAATCGCAAGTGAGAAGCGGCCGCTTCCAGCAATAACACTTAGCGAAGCACTTGCAACTAGTGACTTGCCAGCTGGAGTTTTAAATATCTTAACTGGAAAAGTTTCTGAATTAGCGCCTTGGTTGGCTTCGCATATGGAGATTGATGGCTTAGATATTTCTGGAGTAGATCCGAAAATTGAATCAGAACTTCGAATCGCTGGTGCTGAGAATCTAAAGCGGATACACCGATTTAATAAGTCCCAGTCGCCCCAAAGAATGTTAGCTTTTATGGAAGCAAAAACAGTTTGGCACCCAATCGGGGTTTAGTTACTCGCTAGCGATCCGAGAATAAGCGGGTTTTATTACGGTCTCAATGATTGCTAGCCGTTCTTCAAAGGGAATAAATGCGCTCTTCATTGCATTTACGGTCACGCGTTGTAAATCCGCAAAATTCCAGCCAAATGCTTGGACCAATTCTGTCATCTCATGGGTCATAGAAGTTCTAGACATCAACCGATTGTCGGTATTAACTGTGATTCTAAATCTCAATTTAGCTAAAACGCCGATTGGATGTTCCGCAATAGTTTTTGCAGCACCAGTTTGTAAATTTGAAGTTGGACAAAGTTCTAATGGAATTCGGCGGTCTCTTACATATGACGCTAACCGCCCTAACTTTGGTGTCGTGCCTGAAAAATCAATGTCATCAATAATTCGTACGCCATGTCCTAAACGTTCAGCGCCGCAATGTTGGATAGCTTCCCAAATCGAAGGTAGGCCATAAGCTTCGCCAGCATGAATTGTGAAGTGTGCATTTTCTTTCCGTAAATATTCGAATGTATCTAATTGATTTGTTGGTGGAAATCCATCTTCCGGGCCGGCAATATCAAAACCAACAACGCCTTGATCACGATATTTAACGACCGCTTCCGCTGTTTCTTGGGATCGGTTATTTTGACGCATGCCGCAGAGAATTGACTCAACTCGAATCGTATTTCCTTCGCGTTTTGCTTCAGCCATACCTTCTTTATAACCTGCAGTAGTGGCTTCGACGACTTGATTTAGCGTCAAACCTGCTTCGGTAAAAAGTTCTGGTGCGCCGCGAACTTCAGCGTAAACCACGCCATCTCTAGCAAGATCGATGGCGCATTCGCGCGCTACTTGAATGATGCCATCACGGGTTTGCATGACTGCGATGGTATGGGCGAAGGTTTCTAAATATCTTACTAACGATCCCGAATCACATGATTCTTGAAACCAATCCGCTAGTTTTTCTGGATCGTTTGTGGGAAGTTTTTTATAACCAATCTTTTCGGCAAGTCCAATAATTGTTTCGGGGCGTAGCCCGCCATCTAAATGATCATGAAGTAGCGCTTTAGGTACTTTCTTTACTTGTTCCTTAGTTGGAACACTTAACAATGACATTTACTTGCCCTCTTTAATTTATTCAATCCGTGCAACAATTAAAGGTAATCGTTCCACCTTTTCGTTGGAAGTTGAAATCGAAACGGCGCCATCAAGGGCCGCTAGTGAGCGGGTAAACCTTTCCGGTTCATCGGAATGGAGCGTAAATAGCGGTGCACCTTTTTTAACCATTTCATCTGGTTTTGCATGCATTTCGATGCCCGCAGCTGCTTGTACTTTTTCACCTTGGCGAGATCGGCCAGCGCCTAATAACCAAGCGGCTACGCCAACTTTCATGGCATCCATTTTTGTTAGCAAACCATCAGATTCTGCAAATACTTGTTGGGTGTCTTTTGCGGTAGGAAGTTTTGCATCTGGATCCCCACCTTGCGCCAAAATCATCCGACGCCAATGATCCATTGCGCTACCGTCTTTAAGTGCAGTAGCGGGATCTTTACCAGTTACACCAACTAATTCCAACATTTCACGCGCTAACAAGATAGTTAATTCAACAACATCAGCTGGTCCACCGCCAGCCAATACTTCGAGAGATTCTCTAACTTCTAACGCATTACCAGCAGTTAAGCCAAGCGGTACATCCATTGCGGTTACTAACGCTCTGGTTTTTACGCCAGACCGATTTCCTAAATCAACCATTGTGCGCGCTAATAATTTTGCTTGTTCTGGGTCGGAGATGAAAGCACCGCTTCCGGTTTTAACATCTAGTACTAATGCGCTAGTGCCTTCAGCAATTTTCTTACTCATGATGGATGATGCAATTAAAGGAATTGCGGGCACCGTCCCAGTTACATCTCGAAGTGCGTAAAGTTTTTTATCTGCTGGGGCTAAGCCAGCGCCTGCGGCACAAATAACTGCGCCACAATCTTGTAGAACTTTTAACATCTCTGCATTAGTTAATGATGCGCGCCATCCTGGAATGGATTCGAGTTTATCTAAGGTGCCACCAGTATGTCCCAGACCGCGACCCGAGAGTTGTGGGACTGCCGCGCCACATGCTGCAACTAATGGCGCAAGCGGTAACGTAATTTTGTCACCAACACCACCAGTTGAATGTTTATCAACGGTAGGAACTCTGAGTTTTGACCATGACATACGCTCGCCACTATTGACCATGGCATCAGTCCAACGTGAGATTTCATGGCCGTTCATGCCATTTAATAAAATTGCCATTAATAACGCAGACATCTGTTCATCTGCAACGATTCCGCGAGTGTAGGCATCGACGATCCAATCAATTTGTGGATCTGTTAATACGCAGTTATCTCGCTTAGCGCCAATAATCTCTACGGCAGCAAATGGTTCACTCACTTTGGTAAATCTTCTGGACCAAATCCCCATGGCAGCATAATCGACATAGGTTGCGGACCGGTTGGTGTCATTAATTGAAGATTCGGCCCACCATGCTCAAAAAGTAGTTGGCGGCAGCGGCCACATGGCGATAAATAATTTCCGTTGCCGTCGACGCAGAGCGCTGCAATTATTCGACCACCACCAGTCATAGCTAAATTAGAAATCATGCTGCATTCCGCGCAGAGAGTTAAGCCGTAACTAGCATTCTCGACATTACAACCGCTAATAATCCGACCATCGCTTACTAAGCCAGCAACCCCAACTGGAAATTTAGAATAAGGAGAGTACGAAAGTTTCATCACTCGGTTTGCTTCATCGTGCAGCATTTGCCAATTAATTTCCATTAATGTGATCCACCTCTGTTATATGGAATACCGTCTGCTGCTGGCGCACGTACCCGCCCAACAAATCCAGTCACCGCAATTATGGTGGCAATGTATGGTGCCATCAACATGAACTCACTTGGAATTGGGGTTCCAGTTATTGAAAGAATCCCTTGTAAATTATCGGCAAATCCAAATAAGAGCGCAGCCATAACAGCGCCAAGTGGGCTCCATCTTCCAAAAATTAGCGCCGCTAAAGCGATAAAACCTTTTCCAGCGGTCATCTCTTTACCGAATGCGCCAACCGCACCAACTGTAAAATAAGCACCACCAAGGCCAGCAACTAATCCAGCAAAGATTACATTTCGGAATCGCAAATTATTTACTTTTATGCCGACCGAGTCAGCTGCAGTTGGGTGCTCGCCTACGGCTCGAGTTCTAAGTCCCCAACGAGTTTTGAAAAGTGACAAGTGGATTACCGCAACAATTAAATACATCAGATAAACAATAATTGTTTGATTGAAGAAAATTGGACCAAGTAATGGAATTTTACTAAGGATCGGGATTTCGATTGGCGTGAGAATTGGGCCGGAATTCCAAGTATTTTGATAAGGAATCAATAGCTTCTTATACAAGAAATTAGTCATGCCAATTACTAGTACATTTATTACGAAACCAAGAATTACTTGATCGATTGAGAATTTGATCGCGAAGACCGCCAAAATTAACGAGATTAGCGCGCCGGCTAATGGGGCAACAATCAAGCCCCAAGTGGTGTTTTGAGTAAGGCTCGCGACCACGCCCGCGGCAAATGCGCCGGCTAGTAATTGGCCTTCGATTGCAATGTTAATTACCCCAGATCGTTCGCAAAGCACACCAGCCATGGCGCCGAAAATTAGCGGTACTGAAAGCAGTAACGCTCCTTGCAATAATCCAGTAAACGGAATCATTTTGCCGCTGGCCGCCCAACATAAAAATGCCATCAGGATTGCGAAACCACCGAGCGCGCTCTGTAGTTGGATTTTCTTATTTCTGCGGAATTGGATGAATGCCCAAATTGAAAAAAGTAGAGCCGCGATACTAAATCCATAAGATCCGGTTCGGGAATCTAAGGTCCACTCGTTAATTGCAATCCACTCTTTTTCTAATACAAATTTATAGGTAACCGGCGCGCTCTGTTTTTGGAGTGCGCCAAAACCAATTAAGGATCCAATCGATAAAATCAAAAGAGTAAAAGCACCGCGTTGGCGACGTTTTTGAATTGGCGTTAATTTAGAAACCTTACTCATCCGTTCCAACCTTTCGCGGCCATGTCGGAACTAGATTTAACGCTTTTCAATCTAAATATTGCACGGACCATCGCGGGGGCGGCGATGAAAAGAACTACCAACGCTTGAATTACCAAAACAATATCAATCGGAGTGGTTGTATTCGCTTGCATCGTTAAACCACCAGCTCTTAATGCGCCAAATAAAAGGGCTGCTAATACTGTTCCGAGCGGCTTAGCGCGACCTAATAAGGCAACTGTGATTGCATCAAAGCCAAAAGAGCCAGCCACCCCAGCCGTTAGCGCGTATTCACTTCCCAATACTTGTACCGCGCCGCCTAAACCAGCTAAGCCGCCACAAATAACCATTACCGATGTCATTACAAATGGAACTGACATCCCAGCAGTTTTAGCAGCGAGCGTATTTGCGCCAACCGATCTGAATTGGAATCCCCAGGTAGTTCGAGTTAGCAATATGTGAATTAAATAAGCTACGCCCAGTGCAATAAAAATTCCCAGGTTAATCCGATAGTCCATCCCAAATATCTTTGGTAGGCGTGCAGTTTCATTCACAGGTGGAGCGATTGGGTCTTGTCTGCCTTTACGTAAGAAAGTTTGGGTACTTAATAACCAGAGCAAGAAATATATCGAGATGTAATTCAACATGATTGTCACGATAACTTCGTGCGCACCGGTACGGGCTTTTAAGAAACCAACCAGGCCACCCCAAAGTCCCGCCAAAACTATTGCTCCGAGAATTGCAGCTAGCGCATGAATAACGGGCGGCAAGTTGTAATGGAAACCAACATATGAAGCTCCGATAGCGCCAAATATAAATTGACCTTGCGCTCCAATATTGAAAAGTCCGGCTCTAAAGGCAAGGGTTACGGAAAGCCCAGTCAAAATTAGCGGCGCTGCCACCACAAAAGTTTCGGAGAGCGGATAAAAACCAAGTAAGAAATTCTTTGAAGTTAAATTTCCATCAAAAATTGATCCTTGTATTAATGCCAAATATGCGTGTCCAGCTGAAGCGAACCCAGTTCCTAGAAACTCAAGTGGCGACTTCCAAAGTTTATAAATTTTTGGATCTGAAAAAGCTATTAAAAGACCGCCAGAGAGAATAGCTAAAAAGAAAGCTAACAACGGAAGCGTAATTGATTTTAAAGTGTCGTCTAAATAATTTTTCAATTTGCTCATGAATTTACCTTTGGCTTTATACCAGCCATTAATAACCCAAGATCGCTCCGTGAAATTGAAGCTGGAACTATGTCGATGATGGCGCCTCGATACATAACTGCTATTCGATCTGCTAGCGCAAAGACTTCATCAAGTTCGGTACTGAATAAAAGCACAGCTCGACCAGCATCGCGTTCTTGCACAATTTTTTCGTGAACAAATTCAATCGAGCCAACATCTAAGCCGCGAGTTGGTTGTGAAGCAACTACGACTTTCACCGGACGCGAGAGCTCGCGCGCCAACACAACTTTCTGTTTATTGCCGCCAGATAGCGATGAAACTAGTTCGCTGGCGCCTTGGCTTCGAATATCAAATTCAGCAATGCGTTTTTCGGCTTGGCTTTTTATCGTACTAGGACTCATTAGTAGCCCTTTTGCATTCGGCGCTAAGTCGTAGGTATCAAGAATCAAATTTTCCGCGATTGAAAACGATCCAATTAAACCATCTAGCTCTCTAGATTCTGGGATAAAAGCAACCCCTGAATGGAGTGAGCCTCGCACAGTTTCACCAACAATATTTTTTCCATCGACCAAAATCGAACCCGAAACATGTTCCTCTAAATTTAAGATCGCGCGGGCCAATTCGGTTTGACCATTACCTTGAACGCCAGCCACCGCAACAATTTCACCAGCTCGAACATCCAAGGAAATGTTATGTAATAGCTCGCGTCCGGTGCTATCAGTTACTACTAAATTAGATATCGAAAGTAGATCGGATCCGATTTTCGCTGGATTTTTATTCATAGTTAGATCTACCGGGCGGCCAACCATTTGTGAAGCTAACTCTTCTTGAGTAGCCGAAGGTAAGGCAGTACCGACAACTTTGCCTCGGCGAATTATCGTGATTCGATCCGCAGCTTCTTTCACTTCCCGCAATTTATGCGTGATAAATATAATTGAAGTACCTTGCTTTTTTAAGTTCTTCATTACTTGAAGAAGCTCATCAGTTTCTTGCGGAGTGAGAACCGCGGTTGGTTCATCTAAAATTAAAACTTTTGCCTTATAAATTAGCGCTCTAATAACCTCCACGCGCTGCTGGATTCCGACCGGTAAAGTTTCAACCACGGCATCTGGATCTACATCAAAATTAAATTCTTTAGAAATTCGAGCAATCTCTGACCGAGCTTGTTCTAGGTTAAGTACGCCAAGCCCATTGATTTTTTCATGTCCGAGCACGATATTTTCAGCAACTGTAAATACTGGAATCAACATAAAATGTTGGTGCACCATGCCAATTCCGGCAGCAAGTGCATCGCTCGGTTCGGAGATTGTGATGGGTTTTTCATCTACTAAAATCTGGCCACTATCAGGGGCTAATAGACCATAAAGAATGTTCATTAAAGTTGATTTACCGGCACCGTTTTCACCGAGGATTGCGTGGATTTCGCCGGTCTCAACCCGAAGATCAATGCCATCGTTAGCAATTAGCGCACCAAAACTCTTGGTAATACCACGCAATTCGACTGACACTTTTACCTTTCGTCCATTTCTTAATCCCTAACCTATACGAAAATAAGCTGGGCGAGTTAAAAACCCGCCCAGCTTAATTCTTACTGCTTAGTTACTACTGGTTTGTAGCTGATTTCGTTTAGGAAACCGCAACTTTTCCAGAAGTGATATCTGCACCAAGTTGTTCAACTTCTGCTGCCAATGCGGCATCAACTGTTGATTCCAAATCATGGTACGGAGCCAAGAATGTTCCTTGGTTTTCCAAAGTACCTAGATAGTTAGTTGCGGAGAAGTTGCCATCAATAACAGATTGAATAGCTGCTGTTACTGAGGTTCCGACACCCTTTACAACTGATGTAAGTAGGACTGAAGCAAATTGTGGAGCCTGTACGAAACCATCTGAGTCAACCCAGATAGTTACAGACTTCTTGCCAGTCATTGATTGGTTAGCTGTTGCAGCACCAAGGCCACCAGCTACTGGGAAAATCACATCTGCACCTTGTTGCTCAAAATTCTTTGAGATCTGAAGTGCTTTTGCTTGATCCGAGAAACCACCAACGAATGTTCCGTCTTTCTTAGCAACATCCCATCCGAGTACAACAACTTTTTTACCTTTTACAGTGTTGTAGTAAGCAACGCCGCGAGCAAAGCCGTCCATGAAGATGCTAACTGGTGGAATATTTAATCCGCCGTATGTTGCAACTTTTCCGGTCTTTGAATATCCAGCTGCAAGGTAGCCAGCTTGGAATGCTGCTTGGTTAGTTGCGAATTCAATTCCCTGTAGGTTGTCAATGACTGCACCTGGGTATTGATCTCCAGCTGGACCATGGTCTTTACCGTCTTGGTCAACGATTGCGAACTTGGTATCTGGATTAGCTTTTGCAGCATCTACAATTGCGCCATTAATTAAGAAACCAACACCAATAACGATGTTGCAACCCTCGTCTACAAGCTTCTTAATATTTGGTGCGTAATCTGCATCTGAAGTTGCAGCAAGATATTTAACTTCTGCGCCAGCTGCTTCTGCAGCTTGTGCGCCAGCCCATGCTGAAGCGTTGAATGACTTGTCATCAACACCACCAGTATCAAGAGCTAAACAAGCTTTTACTTTTGCAGCACTGTCTGATGATGAAGAACAACTTGCTAGCAGTGTTAAAGCAGCTACTGCAGCAATCGCCTTAATCGATCCGGTTAATAATGACTTCTTCAATGTATTCCTCCTGAGAATCCCATCGAAAACCGCTTCGAATACGGCTTCAATTACGGGATTAATTTGTTGGCATACCTTATCGCCCACGCCAAACCTTTAAGCGGGATGAGGTGCGATTTATTGTTACAACTTAGCAAACACTCAACCTATAGTTGAAACTTTACCGCTCTTGATCTGGGCGATCGCGCGACTTACCGTAGTTTTTGTGGCAGCGGTCACTGGGTTTAGATAACTCAAATTCAGACCAGAATTACTGAAGTTATATACCTTGCCATAAATTGATGTTGTTTCATCAACAAATCCTAGAATAGATCCACCAGTTAGTGCCAACGTTATTACATCGGTAATTGCATGATCAATTCGTTTATCAAGTGTTACTAAAATTTCCCTCTTAGCAGTAGGCAACTTTGCATAATATTGATCTGGAGATTGTGCAATTAACCAAACTTTGCGTTTCTTTAGATTAGCTTTAGCAACTAAATTCAGCACTTCGCCATCAATTAATCGGGTTGAGTAAATTAAATCAACACCATTAGCAATTGCGTTGTTCAAATCGATGGCAGAATCTGTGAACGAAACTAACGTGGTTCGCACTTTCTTATTTCCAAATGCGACACCGAGTTTAAAACTATTATATAAACGCAATTGACTTTCGCTGGTATCGCTTACATATGCAACTTTTCCAGAAGTGCTCGATGTGGCAGCAACAACTCCAGCGATAAACGCTGCCTCAGCTTCCGCAAAAACCAAACACGATACATTCATGCTTGCAACTGTGCTGCTATTTACTAAAGCGTATTGAACATCCGGGAATTCAATAGTGGCTCTTTTTATAGCTGGCGCATAATCGGCACCGATTGCAATTATTAATCCATATCCGGCTTTAGCTAAGAATTTTAATCGAGAAAAGCGATCGGCCGGAGTGCCATCGGTAGGAACTACTCGGATATAGGAATCGGAAATTTTATATTTCTGTTGGGCTGCTCGGAGTGCGGTCACCACCGCATCATTAAAGGAATTATCGCCTAAGCCACCAACCTCTAACGCAACTGCAATTTTTACTGGAATTTGAGCGGTGCTAGCTGCATAAGTTCTGGTTGGTGCAATCAGGAAAGCTAAAAGCGAAAATGCAATCACTACCCGAGCAAGTTTGGTTTGCATCTGGTTAAAACGCTTCGCTTGAACGGTATACGCCCCACACTTTTCGTAACGCGTCGCAAATTTCTCCCACAGTAGCTCCTGCTTTAATCGCAAATTTCAAGGCTGGCATCACATTCTCCGAGCCGCTAGCTACGCGGGTAATCTCAGCTAACGAATTTAATACTTCATCGTTCTTCCGGTTAGCGCGATGTTCTGCCAATCGCTTACGTTGTTCGTTGCCTACTTCTGGGTCTAATTTATGTAGGTTCGGAGCAAGATCATTTTGTGTGACAAAATCATTTACGCCGACAATTATCCGTTCTTTATTATCAATTTCTTGCGAAATTTTATAAGCGCTATTTTCGATTTCGCGTTTTTGAAAGCCGGTTTCAATTGCGGCTACTGCGCCACCTATTTTTTCAATTTTTCCAATTAGCGCTTCAATCTCTTTAACCAGATCAGCGGTTAAGTTCTCCACCACGTATGAGCCAGCGAATGGATCCACAACTTTTGTTATATCAGTTTCGTTAGCAATAACTTGTTGGGTTCGAAGCGCTAATCGCGCCGCTTTATCGCTTGGAAGCGCAAGTGCTTCATCAAATGAGTTTGTGTGAAGTGATTGGGTACCGCCTAATGTTGCAGCGAGGGCTTGAATTGTGACCCGAACCAAATTTACTTCAGGTTGTTGGGCGGTTAGTTGGACGCCCGCAGTCTGGGTATGAAATCTAAGTTGCATCGATTTTTCAGACTTAGCGCCAAATTTATCTTTCATAATTCGTGCCCAAACTTGGCGAGCGGCTCGGAATTTAGCTACTTCTTCGATCAGGGTGGTGCGGGATACAAAGAAAAACGAAAGCCTAGGTGCGAAATCATCTACATCTAACCCAGCAGCCACAGCTGCTTTTACATAAGCGATTGCATCGCTCAACGTAAAAGCTATTTCTTGCACCGGGGTCGCACCAGCTTCGCCAATGTGATAACCAGATATAGAAATTGTGTTCCATTTTGGTAATTCTTTTTGGCAATAGCTAAAAATGTCGGTGATCAATCGGAGCGATGGGCCGGGTGGAAAAATATACGTTCCACGGGCGATATATTCTTTTAACACATCATTTTGAATTGTGCCTTGTAGCGCCGAACTAGAGATGCCACGCTCTTCGGCAACTAATTGGTACATCAATAACAAAATTGCAGCCGGTGCATTTATCGTCATTGAAGTTGAAATTTTATCAAGCGGCAATCCATCAAAAAGTCGGCGCATGTCGGCAAGTGAATCAATTGCGACTCCAACTTTGCCAACTTCATCTAGCGCTAATGGCGCATCTGAATCCATCCCCATTTGGGTTGGTAGATCAAATGCAACTGATAGCCCACCGGTGCCAGCTTCGACCAATTCTTTATATCGCTTATTGGATTCTTCCGCGCTACCAAAGCCCGCGTATTGCCGCATCGTCCAAGGTTTATTTTTATACATGCTCTCGTAAATTCCGCGAGTATATGGAAAAGTTCCCGCAGTTTCATGTGGAATATCTCGCGGCGTATCGGAGAATGGAATATCTGATTCTGAATTGAAGTGCTTATTTGCCACGCGGCACAACTCCCATTGCGTCATAAACTTTAGTTAAGGTTTGGGCGGCCACGGCTTCAGCTTTTTCGCTTCCAGTTTTGAGTAATTTTAATAGACCAGCTTCATCTTCTAATAATTCTAAAGTTCGTTTTCGCACAGGTGCGAAATATTCAGTCACAACTTCAGCAACTCCGTTTTTGAAATCACCATATCCTTTGCCAGTAAAATCTGCTTCGCTCTCCGAAATAGATTTGCCAGTTAACGAAGCGTAAATCGTTAGTAGATTGGATATTCCAGCTTTATTCTTCTCGTCGAATCTAATTTCGCGCTCAGCATCGGTTACCGAGCTCTTAATCTTCTTAGCATTTATTTCCGGGGCATCCATTATATCTATTACACCTGCTACAGAATCTGATGATTTACTCATTTTGGAAGTTGGTTCTTGTAGATCATTTACTTTCGCGGACCCCTTAATGATGTAGGCCTCCGGCAATACAAAAGTTTCACCATAGCGAGAATTAAAACGTTGGCTTAGGTCTCGAGTTAGTTCAATATGTTGGCGTTGATCTTCGCCGACCGGAACATACTGAGGCTGATAGAGCAATATGTCCGCAGCTTGCAAAATTGGATATGTAAAAAGCCCCACAACAGTTCTATCCGAACCAGATTTTTGAGATTTATCTTTAAATTGGGTCATTCGACTAGCTTCCCCAAAGCCGGTTAGACATTCCATTACCCAAGCAAGTTGATTATGTTCATGTACATGAGATTGAATAAATAAAGTGCAACGGGCTGGATCTAAGCCAAGTGCAATTAATTGGGCTGCGGCAAGCAGAGTACGTTTTCTAAAAAGTTTTGGCTCGGTTTCAACAGTAAGCGCATGCAAATCAACAACGCAATAAAAAGCATCGTGGGTTTCTTGTAAAGCTACCCATTGTTTTACTGCACCTAAGTAATTTCCTAAGTGAAAAGAATCAGCGGTTGGTTGAATTCCAGAGAGAACTCGTTTTCGAGAGCTATTCATCTGCCCTATCTTTCCAGAGTTCTTTAGGATGGCTGCTCTCCCGCGAAATTAATAGATTCCCGGCTCGTTTACCAATCATTGTGAGGACGGTAATTCGCGCGCCATTTACCCGAACTACGTCATGCGCAACGGGCAAACGCCCTAAGAAATGCATGACAAAGCCGCTCAGAGTTTCGTAAGGACCTTCGGGCAAGTCGACATCGGTCTCGTCTTTGAAATCATCGAGGGTTATTAACCCATCTACTTCAAAATCGCCACTTCGGTTTAGATTTTGTGGGTCAGTTTCCGGTACATCATATTCATCATGAATATCACCAATTAAACACTCGACTAAATCTTCTAAAGTAACGATGCCATCGGTGCCGCCGTACTCGTCTAAAACAATGGCAATCTGCTGCCGAGCTGCACGCATCTCAGTAAGCGCTGGCAATACCCCTTTAGTTCCGGGTAAGAAAATTACATTTCTAATGCACTCTAAAATTGTTAAATCTTTTCCGCTAAGTGCTGGATCAAGTAAATCGCGTACATGGATAAAACCAATGACTTCATCGCTAGTACCGCGCACTACTGGGTAACGTGAATGTGACTTATCTACCGCAATTCGAATTGCTTGCGCAATTGAAAGGCTAGCATCAAGGAAATCAACTTCGATTCGGGGCACCATGATTTCATGGATCAAAGTTTCGCTTGCATTGAAAACTTCTTCAACAATATCGCGTTCCTCGTCAGTCAAAGCGGCGTGGCCAGAAACTAAATCCAATAGCTCTTCTTCGGAAATATCAGCGCGCTTTGCCTTTGGATCTAACCCAAATAATCGAACTACAAAGTCGGTTGAGTGCGAAAGCAGCCAAATTATCGGACGGAAAAATTTTGCCAACAAGTCAACGCTATTTGCGGAAGCGAGCGCCAAGAATTCAGTTCGATGGAGCGCTAACCGTTTAGGTACCAACTCGCCAAATATCAAGGATATGTATGCAATCACAATTGTTAAAAGTAAGAGCGAAAGCGTTGCGGAGTATTTTTCGGATACTCCAATATTCTGCAGCGCCGGTTCTACATATTTACCGATTCGTTCTGCACCTAACGCAGCTGAAAGAAAACCAGAGAAAGTTACGCCCACCTGTACTGCCGCTAAAAATCGATTTGGGTTCTTAGCTAGTTCAGCAACCTTCGCGCCACGTTTGCCTTTGGTAGCTAACTGTCGAACTTGGCTATCGCGTAAGGAGATCAGCGCGATCTCTGCCGCAACAAATATGCCACCTAGAACGATGAAGAAAAGGACAATTCCGATATCGAGAAAGAGCTCCCCAACTGAAAGGTCGGAAAGCTGAAGTATCGGTTGAGGGTTATCCACGGTGATAAGAGTAACGGTGCGCTTTCTTTTCCCGCTGTCGCTAGATAACCTTCGGCTATCACGGAGGCAAATGCCTACGTGGCCTAGTAATTGGCATCGTTGCCACTGCTAGACCTTCATCCAACGGACCGTCGGGCACGTACCTGCCCGGAGAAGGAGATCGCCTCATGGCATCTGTCGTATTTAAAGATGCAACTCGCATCTATCCCGGAACAACTGCACCAGCGGTAGACAAATTAAATCTCACTGTTAACGATGGTGAGTTTTTAGTTTTAGTCGGACCATCTGGTTGCGGAAAATCTACATCGCTTCGTATGCTCGCCGGATTAGAAGAAATTGATAACGGCGCAATTTTCATCGGTGATCGCGATGTTACAAACGTGGCACCAAAAGACCGCGACATCGCAATGGTCTTCCAGTCATACGCGCTATACCCACATATGACTGTTGCCGAAAACATGGGCTTCGCACTAAAAATTGCTGGCGTTGCAAAAGAAGAACGGGCACGTCGCGTTAGTGAAGCTGCAAAATTATTAGATTTAGAACCGTATTTAGAACGTAAACCAAAAGCACTTTCTGGTGGACAACGCCAGCGCGTGGCCATGGGTCGTGCCATTGTCCGTGAACCACAAGTGTTCTTAATGGATGAACCGCTTTCAAACCTTGATGCCAAACTTCGCGTTGCAACTCGTACTCAAATTGCCGCGCTACAACGTCGTCTTGGAATCACCACGGTTTATGTAACACATGACCAAGTTGAAGCGATGACCATGGGTGATCGCGTAGCCGTATTAAAAGATGGCTTGCTACAACAAGTTGATACTCCTCGAAATCTTTATGACAACCCAGCAAATGCATTCGTAGCTGGATTTATTGGATCTCCTGCAATGAACTTGTTAATCGCGCCAGTATCTGGCGGCAAAGCAAAGCTGGGTAATTACGAACTTAGCGTCCCGGCAAATGCTGGTAGCTCAGTAACTGTGGGTATTCGTCCCGAAGGCTTTACCCCAACAACTTCAAATGGCTTCGATGTACTTGTCGAAGTTGTGGAAGAGCTCGGTGCCGATGCTTACGTTTATGGAAAGCCGGTTGATCCAGCGCTGAAGTTTGCAAATAGTGGAGATGAAGGTGCCCAAGTTATTGTTCGTTGGGATCCAAAGAACCCACCAAAGCCTGGTTCAACTATCTCAGTAGCTGCAATTCCAACGGCGGTTCACCTATTCAATGCAGCAGATGGTGAGCGGTTAGTTAAGTAATAAGTATTAGTAAAAATCCCCGTCGTTAATAGCGGCGGGGTTTTTTCGCTTTACTTCATCGCTTTCTTAAGGTTATCGTCGATAGAAGCTAAGAATTCTTGGGTATTCTGCCAAGGCGCATCCTTACTTATTAATAGCGCAAGGTCCTTTGTCATCTTCCCGCTCTCAACAGTTTCGATACAAACTCTCTCTAGCGTCTTAGCAAATTCGCCAACTGCTGGAGTCTTATCTAACTTAGCGCGATGTTGCAGGCCTTGGGTCCAAGCAAAAATAGAAGCGATTGGATTAGTTGAAGTTGGCTTGCCTTTTTGGTGATCGCGATAATGGCGGGTAACCGTTCCATGAGCGGCTTCGGCTTCGACAGTGCGTCCATCTGGAGTCATAAGCACTGAGGTCATTAAGCCAAGTGAGCCATAACCTTGTGCGACGGTATCGGATTGCACATCGCCATCGTAATTCTTACATGCCCAGATGTAGCCACCTTCCCAACGAAGTGATGTTGCCACCATGTCGTCAATTAAACGGTGTTCATAAGTAAGCCCTTGCTTATCGAATTCAGCTTTAAACTCGGAGTTAAAAATTTCTTCGAATAAATCTTTAAAGCGACCATCATAAGCTTTAAGAATTGTGTTCTTTGTTGAGAGAAATACTGGGTATTTCCGAGATAAGCCGTAATTGAATGACGCCCGCGCAAAATCTCGAATTGAGCCATCTAAGTTGTACATTGTCATTGCAATACCAGAACTTGGGAAATCAAATACGTTGAATTCCATCGGTTTGGAACCATCTTCTGGCGTGAACGTTACGGTCAACTTTCCTTTACTTGGTACTAAGAAATCTGTCGCGCGATACTGATCACCAAATGCATGGCGACCAATCACGATTGGTTTGCTCCAATGTGGAACTAACCTTGGTACATTTTTGATAATAATTGGTTCGCGGAAAATTACGCCGCCCAAGATATTTCGCACAGTGCCGTTAGGCGATTTCCACATCTTCTTTAAGCCAAATTCTTCAACTCGAGCTTCATCTGGAGTGATGGTTGCGCACTTCACGCCAACGCCATGTTTTTGAATCGCGTGCGCGCTATCAATAGTTACTTGATCGTCGGTTGCATCACGATGTTCAATGCCCAAGTCGTAGTAATCAATGTTGAGATCTAAATAAGGGAGGATCAGCTGGTCTTTAATGAAGTGCCAGATAATTCTGGTCATCTCATCGCCATCTAATTCAACAATGGTTCCTTCAACTTTGAGCTTGGACATCAGCTATCTCCCTTTGATTTCCGTTTATAAATCTTTAACGTCGGCTTGTTTTGCTCGGACAGCTTCAGCTGCACTTTTAAGTGCTGCGATTTCAGAGTCGGATAACTTACCTTCCACAACTTTCTTAATGCCGGTCCGGCCAATTTCAGCTTCCACACCCAGATAAACACCGCTAATTCCATATTCGCCATCTACCCACGCGCAGACTGGCATGACTGCGCCAGAATCTTCAATGACAGCTTTTGCCATTCGGGCTGCGGCCGCTGATGGTGCGTAATATGCAGAACCAGTTTTAAGAAGTGCGACTACTTCTGCGCCACCGTTACGAGTGCGATCTACAAGTTCTGCAATTTCTACTTCAGAGAGCCGATCTGAAAGTGGCTTGCCATCAACTGTGCAACGACTTGGAACTGGCACCATGGTTTCGCCATGCGAACCTAAAGTTAAAGTTTTTACAGACGAAACTGGAACTTGTAACTTCTCGGCCACGAAGTGGGTAAATCTTGCGGTATCTAACATTCCTGCTTGTCCCATTACGCGATGTTTTGGAAAGTTAGTGGCAAGTTGGGCAAGTGCAGTCATTTCATCAAGTGGGTTTGAAACTACGATGATTACGGCGTTTGGGGAATGTTTTGCAATGTTTTCAGCAACGCCACGAACGATGCCAGCATTAACGCCAATTAAATCCATACGGCTCATGCCAGGTTTGCGCGGAAGTCCTGCGGTAATTACAACTACATCCGAGTTTGCAGTTGCTTCATAGCCGCCGCCAGCTGCGGTTGTAGTTGCGCCAATAATTTTACTTTCAAAATTTTCGATTGAACGAGATTGGTTGATATCGAGGGCAAGACCTTCTGGTTTACCTTCAACAATGTCAGTTAATACAACAGTTTCAAAAACGTCATACTCTGCTAAGCGAAGTGCCGTGGTAGAGCCATAAAAACCAGCTCCGACTACTGTGACTTTTCCGGATCTGGCCATCTTAGAACCTCTCTCAATTTGCACCTTCACATTTCGTGAAGCAATACCTGAATCCTACCCATGGCTTAACCAGCAAAAAACGCTATCTGCCACGGGGTAACGCGATTGCGATTGTAATTAGGGACACAATCAGGGCCGCCGGAATCAAAGTATCAATGCGACGAACCGACCAATTACCTTTGAATTTAGGGATGGAAACCAGCGCTAGCCCAATTGCAATTAATAGCGCTCCCACTCTAACTTGCGCGATCGCTCCAACTAAAACGCCAACTATTGCAGCGAGATATCCGATTCTGGCAAACAATTTAAGCCATCTCGACAACGTTACGTAGCAACATAGCGCGAGTCATTGGACCAACTCCACCGGGCATTGGTGCGATATATGAAGCAATATTTGCGACGGCGGGATCAACATCTCCTTGCAAACCAGATTCAGTTCGGGTAATTCCAACATCTAGTACAACGGCGCCAGCCTTTACCATATCTGCTTTTAAGAAATGCGCTTTGCCGATTGCCGCAATCACAATATCAGCGCGCTTTGTATGGGCGGATAAATCTTTCGTTCCAGTATGTGTCAAAGTAACAGTTGCATTTTCACTTTTGCGATTTAGTAATAATCCAAGTGGACGACCAACAGTTAGGCCACGGCCAATAACCACAACTTCAGCTCCGTTTAATGGAATTTCATAACGCTTTAGCAGTTCAACAATTCCAGCAGGAGTGCAAGGCAGTGGAGCTTTTTCACCCATAACTAATCGACCTAGATTTAGCGGGTGTGATCCATCGGCATCCTTATCGGGATCAATTGCCTCTAAAACTTTCTGCGAATTAATACCATTTGGTAACGGTAACTGCACGATATATCCGGTGCATTCGCTAGCGTTATTCAAATCTGAAATCACCTTTAAAACATCAGCTTCGGAGGCAGTTGCAGGTAAATCGATTCGAATCGATTTGATTCCAACTTCAGCGCAATCTCTATGTTTGCCGCCTACATATGCATGCGAACCCGCATCATCACCAACTAGAACCGTTCCTAAGCCAGGCGTTAATTTTGCAGCTGAAATTCGTGCTTGCAATTCACTTTTGATTAATTGGGCAACCGCTTTGCCATCAAGAATTTTTGCGGTTGTCATGGAAGTGAGCCTACCTAAAATAATCAATAGATAAGGGCGGGCAGCGCCCTCGAGTCGCTACCCGCCCTTTTTTTGCGTTAGGTTAGAAAGATTTTAAGAAAGTATTAACGGTTATGAACCGAATACCGTCTTCCAATCAGAAACGGTCATCAAGTAAAATGCGCCGCCTTCGATTGTGGCCTTATCTACTTTTGCAGCCCGGATTTTAGATTTGATTAATAAATCTGGGCGAGCAAGTGCGCCGCCAACAGTGTGGACTTGAGCATTGAAGAAGAAGTAATTATTTGTGTCGCCAGCTTTAGCAAATAAAGCTGTGGCATCAATAATTCCAGAAGATTCTTCATCAATTGTCATAAAGTTACTTGCGCCAGTTGCGAAGTAACTTTTATTAAACTCAGCAATGACCGCTAACTTTCCATCTTTTGGACGGAAAGCCACAATTCGCGCTACGTGACCATTGTTACCTGGATCTTCTTGAAGCAACACAATGCCATCCTTTGTTACTGCCAAGTTATCTGGCTTGCTCAGATATGGAGCTTCTGAACCATCTAACAAAAGTTCTAACTTCGCGCCAAGATCAGGATTTTGGCCATCAACAAAAGTTAAACGCCATAATCCACCACCATCACGGGAGAAGGTTGGCTCTGCTGGATTTGCTTTTGTTGCACCGGCATCCTTATTTGATTCAGTTGTGTTGAAGTAGAAAACGTTTGGATTAGTTGGATCCCATTCGCCATCTTCAACTCTGGTCATTTCGGTACCTTGGGCGGCGTGATCAGCTTGTTGCGTAGCAATATTGCCATCCCAAATTGTCTTCTTAAAGGTGACATCTACAGCCTTATTCTTTCCATATGCAGCACGGAAAGCGTTGTCATTAGCAATTCCTGGAATATTCATCACCATTAAATCACCATTTGTAAGGCCAGCTTTATCAGCAAAAGTTCCGGTTGTAGTTTTCTTACCAACGTACATAAATAATTGGCTATCTGTTGCGGAACCATCTTCATTACCCATAACAACTGTGTTGATGCCAGGCTTTAGATTTGGCATTAAATTTTCCCAAGATGCAAGACCCATTCTTGGTAATTGAATACCGTGGCCATCCATATCGAAGGCGAAACCTCGGGCATAACCGCTATCGCCATCTTCTTCGCCGCTTAGAAATACCGGACCTTCATAACCATAAGTGGTGCTGCCGCTCTTAAATGAAAGACCGCCTGCTTGAACTAGCGTTGCCGAACAGAATCGGCTGATATTCCAATCAAGACCTTTGGTAGTACCAGCTGGCGCTGCGCCAATTGGAGAATCAACATAAGTTTTAGTGGTGTAATTATAAAATTTATAATCCTTAATAAAATCAGCTGCTGAAGTTATAACTTTGGAGTTTTTTGTGACATTAAATTTGGTAATTGAAACGCCCCAAGGCGAAGTGCTTGATTTAGATTGCTGTGCAATTGGGGAATAAGATGGAATTTCATGAACAGATAGTAATGAGATTCCACCGTTGCCATTGTCGTATGCGCCCATTCCATCTGGGATGCCTCGGACGACTACTCCGTTTAATACATCACCAGCGTACGTAAGTGGCTTAATCTCAACCGCTGTATTTGTCGAAACTATGTAATCTGGTTTTGCCAAATTAGAATAAGCAACTCCAGTTGTAACAAGGAGTGAAAGCGCGCCAATTGCAGCCGCTACTTTATATTTTAATTTCATAAATAATCCATCTCATTTCTCAATTTTAAGTTCGAGTGAAGATCAGGGAATTCCCCTACGCGAAATCTACGAAATGGTTGGTTAACAAATAGTGGATGGATGACAAACTAAAACCTAATTAAGGCATAATTTAAGGAATACTCCTAATTAGGCATGTGAGAAATGTCGAACACCGGTAAAAAACATTGCAATTCCGGCTTTCTGTGCAGCCGCAATTACCGCTTCATCGCGAACGCTGCCACCCGGTTGCACGACTGCAGTTACTCCAGCATCAATTAATATTTGTACTCCATCTGCAAATGGAAAAAATGCATCGCTGGCGGCTACCGAATTTTTTACGCGATCCCCGGCGCGCGCTACTGCCAACCCAGCAGAATCAACTCGATTAACTTGGCCCATTCCAATTCCAACCGAGGCGCCTGCCTTAGCAAGCAGAATTGCGTTGCTCTTTACGGAACGAATTGCCCGCCAAGCAAATTCTAAATCTGCTCTGATTGCATCCGAAATTTCACCACCGGAAACTTGCTTCCAATTCGAAAATGAATCACCTGGCGCATCTATTGCATCTGTACTTTGAATTAATAGCCCACCTAAGAGTGGTCGGAGTTCTAATTCTGGACGCACATATTCACTTGCTTTTAGAATTCGAATTGAGGGTTTCTTTGAAAGAATTTCTACTGCACCGCTCTCGTAAGAAGGCGCGATTACAACTTCGGTAAAAATTTCAGAGAGCGCAGTTGCCATTTCTACCGAAATTTCCCGGTTTGCCGCAACTACACCACCAAATGCTGAGATTGAATCGCAGGCGTGGGCTTTTAAGTAGGCATCCGCAATGTTTTCTCCGATAGCAACTCCGCATGGATTGGCGTGTTTAATTATGGCAACGCAAGGTTCGCTCTGATCCCACGCCGTACGCCAAGCAGCATCAGCGTCAGTAAAATTATTAAAGGACATTTCTTTGCCATGTAATTGTTCGGTTGCAGCTAAACCGGTGGCTCGATTTGAACTTCGATAAAAAGCCGCGCTCTGATGTGGGTTTTCGCCATAACGAAGATCGTTTACTTTATGCCAGATGCGACCGGTCCATTCTGGCAACCCTTCAGAATCGGTAAATTGAGATAACCACTCTGAAATTGCAATGTCATATTCACCAGTCCGCCGATAAGTTTCTAGCGCTAGCCGGCGGCGTTCCTTAATCGTGAAGCCACCGGCGTCAAGGGCGGCAACTAAAGTTTGATATTGCGATGGATCTGAAATTACCGCCACGCTATTGTGATTTTTAGCTGCGCCACGCAACATTGATGGTCCACCGATATCGATCTGTTCTATACATTCTTCAAAAGCTGCGCCAGATTCAATGGTTTGGGTAAATGGATACAAATTAATTACCACTAAATCAAATGCTTCAATATTTTCGGCTTCAAGTTGGGCCAGATGATCGCTATTTGATTGATCTGCTAATAATCCGGCATGAATTCTTGGATGAAGTGTTTTTACTCGACCATCTAACATCTCCGGAAAATTTGTATATTCCTCTACTGGGGTAACCGGAATTCCAGCGCCTAATAATTTCTTTGCGGTAGAGCCAGTTGAGAGTATGAGAACGCCAGCTTTATTAAGCGCATTACCTAATTCAATTAAACCAGTTTTATCGTAAACGCTAATCAGAGCTCTGCGAATTGGTTTACGTGTAGACACCTAGTTCTCCTGTAAATTCTTTAATGCTTATCAGCCAGCAAAGCAGAAACCGTCTCAACAATGAGCGCTCGTTCGGCAATCTTAATGCGTTCGTGCAGCGTTTCTTCACTATCGGTTGGATAGATCGGCATTGGGATTTGTCCGATAATCGGTCCAGTATCTATCCCGGCATCTATCCAATGCACGGAGCATCCCGTTTCGGTTACCCCGGCTGCTAACGCATCCCGGACTGCATGTGCGCCTGGGAATGCGGGTAATAGTGATGGGTGCGAATTAATGCAATCAAATCTTGAAACAAATTCTGGTGACAAAATTCGCATGAAGCCTGCGCTTACAACTAGATCTGGTTTCAATTTATTTACTAGATCTAATAACTTTCTATCCCAATCAGATCTATCTTTTGTAAGCGGTAAATAAAAATTTGTAATGTCGTACTTTCGAGCACGTTCTAAAACTTGCGATTGTTTATCTGAGATTATTGCGGAAATCTCGCAATCCAATTCGTTTCGTTCAGCCGCATCTATTAGCGCTTGGGCCAGCGTGCCACTGCCGGAGGCCAGAATTACAATCGAATGTTCACCCATTAATTTTCTTTCGCTTTTCAATTAAGTGGGTAATCCCAACTCCGATAGCAAATTCACCACTCATAACTAATGGAAACTGCCATAACGAGAGCCCTACGTTTGAAAGGTTTCGATTGAGCAGGGCACCACTTGCAAGGATTGAAATAATTGTTGATAACAGCGCTACCGATCCGATCAAGGAAATTTTGTATTTCGAACTACCGGATTTGCTAGCCCAAAATCCAAAGAAGATTGGTAGCAGGGCACCAAGCGCTGCGATTGGAAATACATTTGCTGGCAGCGCACCGAGTAGTGGAATTGCTGGAATCTCCGAGAGTTGATGAATTAGCGGATGAATTAGTGAACCATTCCCGATGTGAAAACCGGCACCGACAATATAACCAACTGCAGCAAAGGCGGCATTTGGGATATAGAGAATTTGTATTATTAGCAAAGCAAATCCACCGAAAATTCCAGGTTGAATTACGGTGGTTAATTGATTTACAACGCTTAAATGGAGCAGAATTGACACGCTAAGCACAATTGCGCCAACCCCCCAAATAATTAAAATCCCCACTAACGAAGTACGCATAGTTTTTTTCCAGAAAAAACTTGTTATCTTCCCAGGCTCGAGTTCCGTCATAAAAAAAGAAATAAGCCAAGATAAAGTAAAAACTATTGGAAACGCTAAATACCAATGAATTCTGATGGAGCTGCTGCTGGTAACGGCCGCAGCGATTGTTGCAATCACTGCGTAAGCAAAAGCAAAACCAAAAATAACCTGACGCAGAACGTGGTTCTGAGTTGGTTGAATTTTTTCAATACTGCGGCGGAATCCAACTCGGATTGCTAGAAATGGAAATAACATCGCACCAATTGGAAGATAAGTTAGTAATCCAGTTCCAGCACCACTTTGCGAAGTTACATTAAATGGAATGTGATGAGCGGCTAACCAAAGCCAGACTGCTGCTTTAATGGGATCGCTTGTTTGACCAGTTGCACTTCCCGCAGTAGCCCAACCGATTAAAGCTAAGAATGCGAGTGGCAATCCAAAAAGAGTCGCGCTCCGCAGAGATTGCTGAAAGCAAACCTGCAGAACTCGCTTCACATTAGCCCTTCAAAATAGCGCGCATGATCGCTGCAGTTTCACTTGGTGTCTTACCAACTTTTACACCAACAGCTTCCAACGCATCTTTTTTACCTGCTGCAGTACCGGATGATCCGGAGACAATTGCGCCGGCATGGCCCATTGTCTTTCCTTCTGGTGCAGTAAATCCAGCGACATACCCAACGACTGGTTTAGTTACATATTCTTTAATGAATGCAGCAGCTCGTTCTTCCGCATCGCCACCGATTTCACCAATCATCACGATGGCTTCGGTTTCTGGATCATCTTGGAATGCGCGTAAGCAGTCGATATGAGTTGTACCAATAATTGGGTCGCCACCAATTCCAACTGCGGTGGTAAATCCGAAATCCCTAAGTTCATACATCATTTGGTATGTAAGGGTTCCGGATTTAGAAACTAAACCAATTTTTCCAGGGCCAGTTATATCGGCAGGAATAATTCCAACATTTGATACTCCTGGGCTAATTAGGCCCGGACAGTTTGGGCCGATTAAGCGAGTTGTACCTTTACTTTGGGCATAAGCGAAAAATGCAGCGGTGTCATGTACAGGAATTCCCTCGGTGATCACAACAACCAACGGAAGATTTGCATCAACTGCATCAATTACTGCAGCTTTTGCAAACTTTGGCGGTACGAAAACTACCGAAGCATTTGCACCAGTTGCAGCGACTGCTTCCGAAACTGAGTTAAAAACTGGCAGCATCGTGCCATCAATATCCACGGTTTGGCCACCTTTGCCTGGCGTTACTCCGCCAACAATTTTTGTACCAGCGGCCAACATTCGCTTAGTGTGTTTACTTCCTTCAGAACCAGTCATGCCTTGCACAATAACTTTGCTCTCTTTATTTAAGAAGATAGCCATTATTTTGCCGCCAATTCTGCAGCGCGACTTGCAGCGCCATCCATGGTGTCGAGTTGTTCAACTAATGGGTGTGCTGCTGCGCTCAAAATTCTGCGGCCTTCAATAACGTTGTTACCATCTAACCGAACCACAATTGGTTTTGTCGCTTTTGCGCCGAGCATTTCTAGCGCTTGTACGATTCCG
>Ga0209297_1000047_pt1 | contig 97810 bp, 91 predicted proteins | sample S_130805_MF_Meta_FD_187322 | JGI IMG/M metagenome (GOLD analysis project Ga0209297, IMG submission 187322) | Freshwater microbial communities from Lake Simoncouche, Canada to study carbon cycling - S_130805_MF_MetaG (SPAdes) (version 2) | ecosystem: Environmental > Aquatic > Freshwater > Lake ...
AGCCATTAGTAAAGCCGATATGATGGACGATGAATTAGAAGAAGAAATGCGAAAAGATTTAAATAAACGTTTAAAAGGAAAAAACAAAGTGTCTTTTATTTTCTTTTCATCTGCCAGTCAGAAAAACATACAACAACTCAAAGATTTATTGTGGCAGCAGTTAAACGATAATTAATTTCTTTCTTTTTTATAAATCAAATTAAATAGGACATAATTCTTTAATTAAATTTTTTTTAAAATTTATAATTCTTACAGCTAAAAAAATTTATAAATGAAAAAAATAATTTTAATAGTAACTATACTTTTTCTTGTTAATTTTATTTTGACTAAAATTAATCCTTAATAAATTTGCATTAACATTTTTTTTTTGTTGTATCTTTACCAAAATTAATTAGGTTTATTAAAGCAATTTTAAGTCATGAAAAAAATATTATTATTATTATTAGCCCTTAATGTAACATTCGCATTTGCTCAAGACGCTCATCCATCAAATAAAGATGAGCATCTGATACCTGGTTCAACAAAAAAAGACGATCACCTCCCAACAAAAAAAGACGATCATGTTACAACAAAAAAAGATGACCATGTTACAACAAAAAAAGATGAACACATTACTATAAAAAAAGACCAGTATTTAACCTCAAAAAGAGGAGATCGCATATTGCCGCAAGCCCACGATATTGGTATAGGCATAAACGCCAATCCTTTTTTGGATTATTTAGGTAATTTTTTTGGGAAGACAGCTAATAATGTTGCACCAACTTGGGATTTTGCTAATACTAATCTTTCAATTTCGATAAAAAGATTTAAGGATTCTAGTTTTGCCTATCGTGGTGCGCTAAACATTGGCTACTCAAATTTTACTGATAGAAAAATGGTAAGTAATAGAAGTGACGCTAATCCTTTAACTTTTCCAACTGTAAACCGTGAAGAAGAAAATTCATTTACGACTACTTCAACATCTTTTGCAATATCATTTGGTGTCGAAAAACGCAAAGGTAAAACTCGTTTACAAGGATTATATGGTTTTGAGTTAGGCTTGTCTGCTAATTCTGGTGGTACATCCTATCTATATGGTAATGCATTATCTCCAAATGCAATAAACACAAAGTCTGTTGATGTAACCCAAGAAGATTCATTTGTTGGCAAAAGCAATGTTTTTACAAACAATTATGGTAAATTAGCAAGAATAACTGAATCAAAAGATCCAACCAGAATTGGATTTGGTCTTCGCACATTTTTTGGTGCTGAGTATTTTGTTGCACCAAAGCTTTCAATTGGAGGTGAATTTGGATGGGGCCTAGGATTTACAATTAATACCCAATCTTCAACTACATCAGAATCAATAGGTTCGCAAGGGCTTAGCGGGCCATCTATAGGAACACAAACAATAGAAGGAACTGTAACCAATTCTTTAATATTAGGAACGAGTAATAATAACACAATATATGGCCCATCAGGTGCTATACGTTTGCAGTTTTATTTCTAAATTTAATGTTTCCTTTTATCGATTTATTTTTATAATTAAATTTCTTTATAATTAGGCTGTTTTTGCTCATTTTTCTTTTGCTAAAACCGAATAAACCATTATCTTTGCCATCCTTAAAAAATAGAACACATGCCAAAAATGAAAACTAATTCCAGTGCAAAAAAGCGATTTAAGCTTACTGGAACAGGTAAAATTAAAAGAAAGCATGCTTTCAAGCAGCACATTTTAACCAAGAAAGAAAAAGACCGTAAACGTTCTTTAGGTAAAATGGGCCTTGTAAGTGCTGCTGATACTAAGAATGTGAAATTTATGTTAAACATTTAATTCTTTTAAAATTACCAACAAAGCGGTTGCTTAAGCAGCCAAAATTTTAGTAAAAAAGTTTAGCCAGAAGCTAACACTAACATTTAAAACCAAAAATTAAAAAAAATGCCAAGAAGTGTAAATCATGTAGCCAGTAGGGCTCGCAGAAAAAAAATCCTTAATTTAACCAAAGGTTATTGGGGTGCTAGAGGAAATGTTTGGACAATTGCCAAAAACACTCTAGAAAAAGGTTTAACCTACGCTTATCGCGATCGTAAAAACAAAAAACGTACTATGCGTGGATTGTGGATTCAGCGTATTAATGCCGGAGTAAGAGAACATGGCATGAGTTATTCTGAGTTTATTGGAAAATTAAATGCAAAAGGGTTAAAATTAAATCGTAAAGTATTAGCCGATTTAGCAATGAATCATCCAGAAGCATTTACTGCAGTAATTAATCAACTTAAGTAAGTTCACCTTCATATTTAGATCTTTCGCCCCTATATTCTAGGGGCGATTTTCATTTAGTTAAATACTAGTAATAAATTGACTTATTTTAACGTTAGAAATCCAACATAATGCTTTTATTTGTGTTATATTATTAAGAAAGACAAGGAAAATCATGAGGGCCGCAACAAAAATAAAAAAACCAGAAATTAAAGGAACTACTTATATAGTAAAATTACGTATAGATAGCAAAACAGTAATTACTGTTAGAACAAAAGAAAGTTTAAAAAATTGGAAGGCAAGATATCCAGATGCCGTTGAACTTTCTTAATAAAAGATTCAAATCCATTTTTTACGTTTAAAGTAATAGACTAGCCCTCCCATCATACCTAGCATAATTATCCATACGGCAGCATAACCGTATTTAGATTTTAATTCAGGCATAAATTCAAAATTCATTCCATATACACCAACAATAAATGTTACCGGAATAAATATAGTGGATATGATGGTTAACACTTTCATTACCTCGTTCATTTTATTTGAATTTGTACTTAAATAAACATCCATTATCCCACTTAGTAAATCGCGGAAGGTTTCTATAGTATCAATAATACGAGTGCTGTGATCTTGCAAGTCTCTAAAAAAAAGTTGAGTATTTGAAGAAATAAATTTCGATTCAGATCGCAATAAATTACTAAGCATATCGCGAAGTGGCCAAACTTGTTTTCGAAGATAAATTATTTGGCGCTTTAATTTATATAGTTGAAGTAGCGATTGATGTTTAGGATCATTAATAATAGCTTCTTCAATTTCCTCTACTTTATCGCCAATTTTTTCGAGTGCCGAAAAGTAATAATCTACAACAGCATCCATTAGAGCATAAAATAAATAATCGGCTCCTAATTTTCTAACCCTTCCTTTATGTTGTCTTAAACGAGTTCTTATTAAATCAAAAGCATCACCACCATCAGGTTCTTGAAAAGAGATAACCGTGTCTTTCGTAAGAATAATCGAAAGTTGTTCGGCATGCACTTCTTTTTCATAAATAATCATTTTCATGATAGAAAGAATATAATTATCGTATTCTTCAAATTTTGGTCTTTGGTCTACATGCACAATGTCTTCTTTTGTAAGCGGATGAATGTTATAATGTTTGCCAATTGACTCAATCACATCTAAGTTATGAACCCCTTCAACATTTATCCATTTAACCATGTTAGGTTTTATTTGATTAAAGCATTCTGAAAGGTCATAAAAATCTTGTTCAAAAAAATCGGTATCGTTAAACTCAATAAGGGTAATCTTAATTCGTTTACCCTCATGCGCACCACTATAATGCATAGTGCCAGGAGGAGCACCAATATTTTGATATCTACTCATTTATTTCTGTTTCTAAGTTTATGTTTTTATTTCCTTGAACCACCACTACTATTTCGCCTTTAACCGGCTTTGAATTATAAAATAGAATTAATTCTTCTAGAGTCCCTCGTTTTGTTTCTTCAAAAAGTTTGGTTAGTTCACGGCAAACGCATGCTTTTCGTGAAGCACCCAAATGCTTTTGTAATTCTTGTAATAATTTTACTAATCTAAATGGGGATTCGTAAACGATAAATGTTTTTTCTTCGAGTTCTAATAATTTTAAACGAGTTTGCCGGCCTTTTTTTTGAGGCAAAAAGCCATAAAAACTAAATTCGTTGCAAGGCAAGCCGCTATTAATAAGAGCTGGCACAAAAGCGGTGGCTCCAGGTAAAGAAATAATCGAAATTTTTTTTTCTATAGCTTCTCTAATTAATAAAAAACCTGGGTCTGAAATGCCAGGGGTGCCTGCATCGGAGATTAAGGCAATATTTTTTCCGGAGTTTAATTGAGTAATAAGTTCGTCTAAAATTTTATGTTCGTTGTGTTGATGATATGATTTTAAAGGCTTTGAAATACCTAAATGTTTTAATAAAAAAGAAGAGGTGCGGGTATCTTCAGCTAAAATTAAGTCAACTTCTTTTAAGGTGTTAATGGCGCGAAGAGTAATGTCTTCTAGATTTCCTATAGGGGTTGGCACTATAAATAATCGTCCACTCATATAAAATCTAAATTAATTTTTAAAGTTCAATAATAGAAGCTGAAAAGGAATAGTTATTGATAATTAGATGTTAATCGTTAGGGAAGAATTATAAATATTTAAATTACTAAGTACTTATTTAAAGCTTTGCATTTCGCATAATTTTTTATAGGTGCCTTTTAGTGCTAGCAATTCTGTGTGATTTCCGCGTTCGATAATTTCGCCTTGGTGCATTACAATGATTTCGTCGGCATTAGCGATTGTAGAAAGACGATGAGCAATAACAATACTAGTGCGATTTTTAGTTAAATTGGTTAGTGCTTCTTGAACTAACTTTTCACTTTCTGTATCTAAAGCAGAGGTCGCTTCATCTAAAATTAATATCGCTGGATTTCGGAGAACGGCCCTTGCAATACTTATTCTTTGTCTTTGACCACCACTTAATTTACCTCCTCTGTCGCCAATATTTGTAAAATACCCTTGAGGTAATTGCTGAATAAATTCGTGTGCATTTGCAATTTTAGCAGCTTCAATAATCTTTTTTTCATCGACATTTTCCAATCCAAAAGCGATGTTATTCATAATGTTATCATTAAAAAGAACACTTTCTTGAGTAACAACTCCAATGTGACTTCTTAAACTTTTTATTTTTATGTTCTTAATATCTATCCCATCAATTAGTAATTGCCCCTTATCGTTTTCGTAGAAATGACATAGCAAATCGACTAAGGTTGTTTTGCCGCTTCCGCTTTGACCAACTAAAGCAATAGTTTTGCCTTTTTTAATACATAAATTAATATTTTTTAAAACGGTGTTGTTGTTCCCCTGATCATAGCTAAACGATAGATCTTTGTATTCGATGGTATTATTAAATTGAATTAATTCTATTGCATTTTCGGAATCAAAAATTTTACTGTCAGCATTTAAAATTTTATTAATTCGTTCTTCACTAGCGATACCTTTTTGAATATTGTTATAAGAATTTGTTATTTGTTTAATTGGAGGTATTAACTGAGAAGCAAGCGCGAAGTAACTAATAAATAATGCAGCAGAAAGTTCTTCAGAAAAAACCATTTTACCTCCTAAAAATAGAACGAGCATTAAAATTCCTGTAACAATTATTTCAGTAAGTGGAGAACTTAAATCTGTTTTACGATAAACTTTAGTTGATTGTTTAAAAAATGTTTGATTAAGAGATTCGAATTTAGTAAACATAGCAAGTTCGGCGCCAAATGCTTTAATCACTTTTAAACTCCCTAAACTTTCTTCTATAATACTAATAATTTGGCCTAAAGTTTCTTTTGTTTTAAGTGAAGCATTTTTTAAACTTTTTCCTAATAAGACAATGATAAGAGCGGCAATTGGGAGTAATAATAAAATATAAAGGGTTAGTTTTATACTAATTAATAACATTAAACTAAACAAAATAAAAATAGTAAGCGGTTCTCTAAAAATCATTTCAAGTGTTTGCATGATACTCCATTCAATCTCTAGAACATCTACTGTCATTCTACTAATCAAATCACCCTTTTTTTCTTCACTATAATAACTTAGGGGCAATTCAAGTGCTTTTTTATGCATCTTATTTCTTAAATCTCTAACTACTCCTGTTCTTATTGGCGCAATAAAATAAAGAGCAAAATAACGGCAAGTGTTTTTTAAAAAAGTAAGAATTAATACACTTAAACAAATAAGAATTAACGCCCCTATTTTTCCTTTTTTTATAATGAGAATCGCTAAATAGTAGTTAGAAAAATTTTGAAAATAACTTGAACTGAAAGAAAATTTAGATAAGCCTTTTTGTAAAATTATATTTAATCCAATCAAGTCATTTTTAAATAAAAGGTCTAAAAATGGAGCTATTAATGCCAAAGTAGAGGCAGATAATATCGCAAATAGAATATTAAAAATGATATTTAGGGCAGTGTAACTTTTATAGTTTTTTGTATATTTTAAAACTGAAAATAGTTTTTTCATTCTTAATAATAAGGACTTTTTATAAAATTATTAGCTAATATACTACAAAAATCTCATTACATTTGTCATATGGAAAGCCTTAGACAACAAAAAGTAAATAAATTATTGGCTAAAGAATTAGCCGAAATTTTTAGAAGTGAATCTAAATCACTTTTTGGTGGTGGATTTATTACCGTAACAACTGTTCGAATTAGTCCAGACTTAAGTTCTGCAAAAATATACTTAAGTATTATGGCAACTAAAGATAAGGCAATCACTTTTAAATTAATACAAGATCAGAATAATGTTATTCGTAAAAAGCTTGGGCTCATTGTTGGAAAACAATTACGTATTGTGCCAGAGTTAATGTTTTTTATTGATGACTCGCTCGATTATGCTATGAAAATTGAAGCGCTTTTAAAAAAGTAGCATTTGGATTTTTCGTTTTATATAGCAAAGCGTTATTTAGTTTCAAAAAAATCTAATAATGCCATCAACATAATTAGTTGGATTAGTATTGCTGCTATTGCCATTACCACTGCAGCATTAATTGTTATTTTAAGTGCCATGAATGGGCTTACTAGCACAGTTGCTAATTTGTATAATGTGTTTGAGCCCGATTTAAAAGTAACACCAATTTCAGGAAAGTATTTTAAAATTAGCAATGTTGAATTAAATGAGTTGAAATTGATAGATGGTGTTTTAGCAATTTCTCAAACAATAAGCGACAAAGCCCTCCTAAAAAATTTCGATAAGCAAACTCTTGTTTCAATTAAAGGAATTGATAAGTATTTTAATACAGTAACAAAAATTGATTCCGCAATTGTGCAAGGCATCTATGGATTAAACGATTCAATTCATTCTAAAATAATTTTAGGTCGAGGAGTAGCAGATCAATTACAAGTAAATGTAGGAGAATTGAGTTCAGATTTAGTTTTATTTAGCCCAGTTAGAGGCAAGTCGAACTCATTAAATCCAGATGATAACTTAAATCAAATCTATTGTTCGCCATGCGGTGTTTTTAGTTTAAATGATGATTTTGATTATCAATATGCTTTTGTGAATATTGAAACGGCAAAAAAATTATTTGATTCGCCCACTAAAATTACAGCTTTAGAAATATCTTGTGATAAAGATAAGACTGAAGAAGTGCAATCAATCTTAATAAAAAAAATGGGGTCAAGGTTTGATGTAAAGAATAGATATCAATTAAACGACTCCTTATTTAAAGTTTTAGAAACAGAAAAACTTGCCACTTTTATTATTTTAGCTTTTATTTTGGTTATTGCAACATTTAATATTATTGGCGCTTTAACTATGTTAATTATTGAAAAACGTAAAGACATAAAAACATTACACAGCATAGGGGCTAGTTTGCCTTTAATCCGAAATATTTTTATGAGAGAAGGTTTTTTGATTACTGGAATTGGAGCCACATTAGGATTAATAATTGGTTTGTTTATTTGTTGGCTTCAATTAAAATATCATTTAGTAAAGTTTGGCAATGAATTTATTATCCCTTATTATCCAATAGATTTAAGGCTAAATGATTTTGTTTGGATTTTTAGTGTTATTATGCTGATAGGATTTTTTGCCGCCTTATATCCTGTAAGAGTTTTTACAAAAATGGATTTAGTTCGCTAACAAAAAACATTTTTTTATTTTGTTAATCTATTACATTTCCCACCATTTAGATTCTATACCAATAAATACGCCATTTTTTTTACTTTGTATGGGGTATGTTTTTAGTGCAAATGCTCCACCAGAAGTAGCTTTTCCATTTTCTAAATTAAAAGAATAGCGATGAAGTGGGCAAATAATCTCATTGTTTTTGTTACAAAAGCCTTTACTTAAACTTGCGCCATTATGAGGGCATTTATCTTGAACTGCAAAAAATCCATTTTGGGTTTGTGTAACACAAATTTTTTCGTTTCTTAATTCAAATACTATTATTGTATTTATTGGAATGAGAGATTCTAGCTCAGTTTGATTATCAAATATTTTTATCCAATGATGGTTCATTATTTTATTGAATAAATCCGTTGATTAAATAATATCGTTCATAGTATAAATACCTTTTTTATCTTTTAAAAACGCCGCAGCAATAATGGCGCCTTGAGCAAACCCTTTTCGGTTGTGGGCTTTATGCATAATTTCAATATCGTCAATAGTGGAATTATATTTGATGATGTGTGTACCTGAAACAGATCCTTCGCGTATATCTTTGATAAAAACTGTATCCTTATTTTTATTTAAAATACTCCAATTTTTTTTACGATCTATTTTATCAATAATTTTATTTGCTAATGTAATTGCTGTGCCACTTGGTTTATCTAATTTATGGAGATGATGAATTTCTTCCAGACTAACTTCATAATCTTCGTATTTATTCATCAATTCTGCTAAGTAAGTATTTACTTTAAAAAATAAGTTTACCCCTAAACTAAAATTAGATGCATAAAACAAACTTCCTTTTTTTTGTTTACATAATTTTTCTACTGATTTAAAATTATCATGCCATCCTGTGGTTCCAACAACAATTGGCAAATTCGCATTAAAACAAGTTGTAATATTTGATATAACAGCATCTGGCCTGCTAAATTCTATAGCTACATCTGCTTTTTTTAAATCAGATGAGGTTAATAAATCAGAGTTGGTACTATCAACAATCAAAACAATTTCGTGATTATTTTTTGTTGCAAGGGTTTCAATTTCTTTTCCCATTTTCCCATAACCGAATAAAGCAATTTTCATTTTATTTAAAATTTAATTTTATTGATAAGCCTAAGGATGTATTGTAATTATTATAAGAGTCTTGATAAATGTTTTGCCAAGGATCTATTTTTAAACTTAAGTCATCACTCACATCAAAAGATTTTAAGTGTCCATCTACATTTGCATCTATAATATTGAAAAGATAAACTATTACTAATCCGATAGCCGCCAAATCTCTACTTTTTTTATAACTTAATTTTAAACTTTGCAATTGTTCGCCAGAGTAATTTGATATTGCAGGTATTGTACTTGGGTCATTATCATAATAATTAATTACACTAGATCTGTATTTATTATACTCTTCATTGTTTATCTTATAATAGTAGCCAAATCCAATAAGTCCAGAATAAATAATTGGCACTTTCCATAATTTTTTATTATGTAATTGTCCTAAGCCAGGTAAAATAGCACTCATAATAGTTGGTATGCGAGGATGAGAATATTTAATTATAGTGGAGGATGGTTTTCTTATTATGCTATCTGAAGGTAAAATTTGCGTCGATTTAGCAAATAGATTGACATTACTTAGTAGTAAGAAATAATAAGTAGATATAAAAAAAAATTGTTTCAAATTATTTTACAAGATTGTGCACAAGTGTATTACCTATATTATTGTGAAATATTTTATCCATATCTTCTACAAGTTTATTAATATGAATTAATTCATTAGTATCGCTTATAGGCAATGTGTTGGTTCCTTTTTTATCTATGGTTTCGATTATATAATTCACTGTGAATTTGCTTTCAGTAACTCCCGGTTGATATCGAATTTCTTTTGTGTTTTCAGATTTTATTTCATTAAAAATTCCAGTCTCGGTAAAGTCATTAATAATCATTCTAGCTAACCTATAAGGGATATCTAATTGTTCTGATATTTCGATGTCAGAGAGTGGTTTCTCTCCATTATAAAATCTTTTCGAAACCACATTAGCAATCATTAGCGAAATTATTTTTTTGTATCGCGAACTTAGTTTATTTATTTCATTTTTTAATTCATATTGGTCTACATGTTCATTTGCAAAAGCAATTTCAGCGCCAAATAATACTACATACCAACTATATTGTATTAAAATTAAAAACAAAGGTAAAGCTGCAAAACCACCATATATAACATTGAGTGAGTTGGCTCCAATTTGAAATTTTACATAAGCCCATTCTAATATTTGAAACATAATAGAAGCTATAAGTCCAGCAATAGCTGCTGATTTTAAATTAACTTTTGTATTTGGCATAACTAAATATAAACAAGTAAAAACAGCCATGATTAAACAATATGCAAATAATTTAATTAGAATTATGTTTAATACACTTAACAGATGTATATTCCCAATATGATTTTCGATAGATAAAATAATACCTCCAGCTAAAATCATAAGAACAGGGCTAATTATCATTACTGTTATATAATCTGTTAATTTTCTTAATAAAGTTCTTCCTTTTTTTATTTCCCATATTTCATTAAATATTTCTTCAACGCTGTCTAATAATTTAATCACACTCCATAATAATAAAACAATCCCAAATCCAGCAATTAATCCGCTCTGGGTATTTTGTAACATTGATCCAGCATATATAAATGCTTTATTTAAAAGCTGAGTGTATTCAGGATAGTTAATTAGCAATTGTTCTTGTAAATTTTTTTCAAATCCAAATCCTTTAGAAATTGCAAAAACTAGCGCTAGAACCGGCACAATTGAGAAAATAGTATAAAATGTAAGAGCTGTAGCTTTTGTAAAACATTTATCTTCGTAAAAGCCCTGAATAGAAAGAAATAAAATTCTTAGATGTCGCAATAATACGCCTTGTCTTTTATTGACTTTATCAAGCCTAATTTTCCACATTTTTACTGAAACAAAATGCCATAAATTTTTTACCTTGTCTATCACTTTCGACATATAAAACAAAATTAACAAAATAATTAAATTGACTTTGAATTTTAATTATCTTCAACAATAATTTAAACTTATTTATCATTTTTTGAAGATTCACAAAAAACATATTTTTCAAATATTAGGTCCATTATTAGCAACACTAATTTGGCTTTTCATCGATTTAGACCCATCTAACCGACAAGTCACCTTAATGGCTGGAATTGCTATTTGGATGTGCGTGTGGTGGTTTACCGAAGCCGTAGGCCTCGCAGTTACTGCACTAATTCCAGTTTTAATGTTGCCCGTTTTAGGAATTAGCGATTGTAAAATTGTAGCTCAACAATATTCAGATAGCATCATCTTTTTATTTATTGGTGGTTTTTTGTTGGCTTTTGCTATAGAAAAATGGTGTTTACATAAACGCATTGCGCTTAAAATATTATCAATTGTTGGAACAAAGCCAGGAACTATTTTGTTTGGCGTTATGCTAGCTACTTATTTAATTAGTAATTGGATAAGTAATACAGCTACAACAATGATGCTTTTTAGTGCAGTACTAGCATTAATACAGGAAACTAAACAATATATTGAAAAAAATCAAGGAAAATTTGCAGCGGCATTATTATTGGGATTAGCTTTTTCGGCAACCATTGGTGGATTAGCCACTCCAGTTGGAACCCCGCCAAACATGTATTTTTTTAAAGCATATCACCAAGCATTTCCTTTAAACACAGATTTGAATTTTTTGAAATGGAGTGCAATTGCCTATCCCATTTCTTCACTTTTTTTATTAATTACATTTTTAGTATTGTTTTATTATTTTATTTATAATAAAGTTAAATTAAACATTGATAAGGCTTATTTTAAAATTTCGTACAAACAATTAGGCGTTTTTGCTTGGGAAGAAAAATGGGTATTTAGTATTTTTATTATGTCAATTTTATTATGGTTTTCAAGAGCAGACATAGATTTTGGAAACTTTAAATTTTATGGATGGAATCATCTTTTTATTGTTCCAAATTTTATGGATGATTCATTTGTGGCTTTGCTTGCAGCCATGTTGTTATTTTTAATTCCGTCTAAAAAAAATGATGGGCAGGCTTTATTAATATGGGAAGATGCAAAGAAACTTCGTTATGATATTATTTTAATGTTTGGTTCTGGTTTTGCGCTTGCTTATGGGTTTGAAATTTCAGGTTTAAGTAATTGGTTAGCGGCAAATTTGCAAGTTCTAAAAGGAGTGTCTCCGATATTTATTATTTTATGTATTTGTATTGTAGTTACAATTATTAGTGAGTTTGCCTCTAACATTGCTAGTATTCAATTAGTCATTCCAATTATGATCGCTTTACAAAAAGATTTAGATTTACCCCCCTTGTTGTTAATGATGCCAGCTACTTTTGCCGCATCTTTAGGTTTTATGTTGCCTATCGCAACCGCAGCAAATACAATAGTTTTTGGCACTAAAGACATTCAAATTAGAGATATGCTAAGGGTTGGATTTTTATTAGATGCTATTGGAATAATAATTATTACCTTGATGTGTTATTTATATTTAGTATAATATGATTATTGGAAAAAACATTCACAAAAAATTTAATGACCTAGAAATTTTAAAGGGACTTGATATAAGCATTCAACAGGGAGAAATTGTTTCGATAGTTGGATCTTCGGGTGCTGGTAAAACAACCCTATTAACTATTTTAGGCACTTTAGATAGGCCTTCGCAGGGAGAACTTATTATTAATAATCAAGATGTATTTAAACTAAATGATAAAAAATTAGCTGCTTTTAGAAATTCACAAATAGGTTTTGTTTTTCAGTTTCATCAATTACTTCCAGAATTTAATGCGCTTGAAAATATTTGTCTTCCTGCATTTATAGCTAATAAAAGTAAAAAAGAATCAGAAAATCGAGCCTATGAATTATTAGAGCTTTTTAATTTATCGAATAGAGCGCTTCATAAACCATCCGAATTAAGTGGAGGAGAGCAACAACGAATTGCGGTTGCTCGTGCTCTTATTAATAATCCTTCGGTTATTTTTGCTGATGAACCTAGCGGAAATTTAGATAGTCAAAACGCCTCAGAGTTGCATGAGTTATTCTTTAAATTAAGAGAATTGTACAATCAAACGTTTGTTATCGTAACTCATAACAACGATTTAGCTAAAAAGGCAGACAGAATTTTAATGATGAAAGACGGAAAAATTTTAATTTAATTTTCAATAAAAATTAAGGTTAATAAATTTATTAAGTTTTTTTAAATCATCATTCCAGCAATTGTTGCAGATAAATAACTAGCTAAAGTTCCACTAATTAAAGCCCTCATCCCTAATTTTGCTAAATCGGCTCGTCTTTCTGGAGCTAATGCGCCAATACCTCCTATTTGCATACCTACCGAACTAAAATTAGCAAAACCACAAATAGCAAAACTGGCAATAATTAATCCTTTTTCGCTTAATGGCTTTGCTAATTTATGTGTTAAAGTATCAAAAGCAACAAACTCATTGATTGATAATTTTTGTCCCATTAATGTTGCTACTTGTTGAACGTCTTGATAGGGAACACCCATACTCCAGGCCATTGGATAAAATAATTTTCCAAAGATGAAGTCTAAAGAAAGTTCTGGATATATTTTTCCTAAACCATAGTTTATTAAAGCAATTAATCCAATAAACCCGATTAGCATGGCAATAACATTGATGGATATTTTCATCCCATCGGAAGCTCCATGCGAAATAGCATCTATTAAATTTGTATGTTCTTTTTTTACTTCAAGTTTTACTTTGCCTTTTGTAACAGACTCTTCCGTTTCAGGTAAAATAATTTTAGAAATAACTAAAGCCGCAGGCGCAGCCATTAAACTTGCCGCAAGAAGATATTCAGCTTTTGCTCCCATATTAACGTAAACAATTAAAATCCCTCCAGCAATACAAGCCATACTACCTGACATTGAAGAAAGTAATTCACTTTTAGTCATACTTGATAAATAGGGCCTTATTAATACTTGAGCCTCAACTTGCCCAACAAAAGCACTAGCAACATTGCTAAGAGCTTCGGCACCACTTGCTCGCATAACTACATTCATCACTTTAGCAATCACCGAAATAATTCTTTGCATAATGCCAATGTGGTATAAAATTGCAACAAGCACGCAAACTAATATTATCGTAGCCGTTACACTAAATGCAAATACAAATGTTTGCTGCATTCCATAAGATAATGCAGACCCTTGATGATTATCCACCATTATTCCTCCATAAACAAAAGAGGCACCTTGGGTAGCAAACTGTTCTATTTTAGACATTCCTTTGCCTATTAACTCAAAAAAATGAGTAATAAACGAAACTTTTAAAACCAAAAAAGCGATTGTAATTTGTAAGGCAAGCCCACTAAAAATTAAACGCAAATTAATTGCCTTACGATTATTTGATAATAATAAAGCAATTCCAAAAATTAGCAGAATACCTATTATTCCTGTAAATCTTTCCATATAAATAGATTATAGAAAGCAAAATACAAAATATAATAATGTAACCAAAACAAAGATATTTACTTATTATGTTAAAAGGAGGCTACATATGAAACGTTTAATTATAATGAGTTTGTTAATCGGATGTTTTCAAACTCAAGCGAAACACAGAAAAATTTGTTTACAAGATGCTTTGAATTTAAAACTTGTAAAAGCTAAAGCCTATAGCTTAGGGGCATATCAGGGATCGTGTATGACAATAAAAATAAAAAATTTAACAAAAGATTCTTTAATTATTTTAATTGAAGCTGGTCGTAAATTAAATTCTTTAGATGATAATTATCAGGATATTTTAATAGTTAAAGAGGAATTATTAGGATTGAGATTATCTGAAGAAAAAAGCATTAAAATAAAAGGATATTGTTGTCAGGCTTCCAATCGAGGCCCATTCTCAGGCTTAGAATATGGATTAAATAAGTTAGCAGACACTAATTTGGTTAAGTTGGCAAATTATTTAAATGTAAACTCATTTAATCAAACTACCGAACAAACTGCTGTTTGGGCTATAAGTGACAACAGAGTAACTGCAAGTATTACTGAAATAAACGATTCGATAGCTCTTCCACTAAGACAAATGGTTGCATCAATTAAAAGAGAGCCAATACCTTGGTATAAATTACTTACCAAAAATTTCCAATATTCAACTGGGCAAATTTCTAATTATCCAATATCATTAAGAGGAAAGTTAGAATATTCAAACGAAAAATTAAATTACGCTACACTAATTATTGTAAATAATAAAGGAATTTGGACAGGTCAAATAAAAAGTTTTTGGCTAGATCCAAGCATAAAAAATGAGTTAGATTTAAATGTTTCTCTTAAGGGATTTGCAAAAGGGAAATATTCTATTCAACTTATTACTAATAAAAAACAGTTGGCTTCTAAGGATTTTGAAATTTGAATTTAAGTATAGCCGTGTTTTTCAAACAAATAAAAAAGCCAACTATGAAAAACTTATTTTTAAAAGTATTAAATCCACTTCAAAAATTATGTTTGTCGGGTAAGAAAACAGGAAATCAATTCCTAAAGATTTTATTAAGCCTAATTATAATTACAACTTCTTCTTTTTCAAATGCTATTAATGAAACTGCTGTTACAAAAAGTACCAAAGTAAATTTGAAATATGTATTTGAAAAGGAAATTAGTTTTACTGAAAAATACATATTGAAATTATATGATAATAACACATATGAATTTCTATATTTTATTATTAAAAATAAAAAACCAAAAGTAATTCGTGAAAAAGGTATTTACAGATTAATTAGAAATAAACTTAAACTTAAACTAAAAAGTTCAAATCAAAAAGAGTTGATTAAACATCCTAAGCACTATTATTATTTCTCTGAAAAAGGCTTATATAAATCTAAAGCTAAAATGAGAAAAGGAATTTTTAATACAGAATTGTATCAAAGTTCAGATAAAAAATACCAAGAGGTATTTTATGTAGATTCAGTTTTTGGTATAGTTTCAAATAATCAAAATGTATACAATAAATTAGCTATTCCTAAATTAAATAAAAAGAATGAATCGATAGAAATTAAAGAAAAAAGATTTGTTGAAGATTTAGTTTTGATTGAAGAGTATAAGAAAAAAGCATTTAAAGAAAACTCAAAATTATCTATCAATAAATTTAAAATGATTAAAGCGGTTATTATTGTTGGGAATGATGCCACAGAATTTATTTATGAACAAAGACAAGTTGCGAGTTATCTAAAAACCCTAGGCATTGCTGTTGTTGAACTTTATACTCCAAACTGTAAATGGGAAGATGTAAAAAAAGCAAGTAATGGCGCACATATATTAATTTACGCGGGCCATGGCATAACAATAGGAAAAGAAAAGGAAAAGCAAGGTACATTATATTTAAACGAGGGAATTATAGAGGGTGAACAATTAGTTAATGGATTAAAGCTCAATAAAAATGCACTTGTTTTATTTAATCATGCCTGCTCTAGCGCTGGCTCATCCGCAGCTGATGATCATGACATTGGCATTGAAGAAGCCACAAGAAGAGTTGAGGATTATGCAAAACCATTTATAAAGCTAAATGCAGGCGGTTATTATGCAAATAATTATTTTACTTATTTGATTCCTATGCTAACTAAGTTTTTTAGTGGTGTTACAATAAAGGATATTTACAATAATGACGCAAGCACCTGGACAAAAATTGAGAACCGAAAAATATATTCGTTTAATAAAAAATATGAGGTTGCTGTAGCAAGCCAAATCGTGGGAGAGCAAACGCAAACAACAACTAGTAATGGTGTTAGAAAAACAAAACAGGTTAATTGTGTAAAAAGTTATGATATTTCCTACGTTGGCATTCCAGAATTTACAGTAAATGATTTTTTTAAATAATTTATGCAGAAATCAAATATAATAATTAGAAAAAAGTAGTTTAATTTATTTAAAAGTTAAAATCAAACTTTCTTTTAATTTCCAAAAACTTTCTTTAGTAATTCTGAAGCTCTAGCCATTGGATCTTTTCTTATTTTAGCTTCTTCCTCAGCAATTAAATACATTAATCCTGCGATTGCTTTATCTGTAATATATTCATCTAAGTTTGGATTTTGTTTTTTTACAAAAGGTATTGTATTATAAGTATTTGCTAAAGGCTCCCAATAGGCGGTAACTTTTGTTTTAGAAATAGCTTCTTTCACAATTGGCATAAATTTATTTTTTAAAGGACTAGAAGTGGTTTTTATTAAATATTCGGTTGCTGCATGCTCAGTCCCCTTTAAAATACTATAACCATCTTGAACGCTCATGTTTTTAATAGCATCTAAAAAGACAGTTGCGGCAGTTTTTGATGCTTCTTCAGCGGCTCTATTTAGACTTTGTTCAAACTCAATTATTTTATTTGACATACCCATACCGCTTAATTTAGACTTCATATCTTTTGCTTCTTCGGGCCATGGAATAAAGATAGCAGGGTTTTTATAAAACCCATCCATTTTACTTGCTAAGCCAGAAGCACCAGAAGCTCCAACATTAAGGGCTTCTTTTAATCCAGCTACAATTTCTTCGCTTGATAAATTAGATTTAGGAGCAGTTAAAGCGCCAAGCTTGTCTTTTCCCTGATTTAAAGCATTTTTAAAAGATTGTGAAAAAAAAGTAGTAGAAAAAAATAAAGAAAAACAATAGATAAAAAGTTTCATAATGTAATAGAATTAAAATTAATGATAATGAAAAAATAATTATTTTATTTAAACTGCAACTTGTGTAAAATTAATAATTAATAATTGTAAGTTAAATAATTTTTTTGATTAATTTAAATTAATAAATTTTATACAGATTAGATAAGCACAGCTCTTTCATGAAAGCAGAAATTTTAACCATTGGCGACGAAATTTTAATTGGCCAAATAACTAATACAAATAGTGTTTGGATTGCCCAGCAATTAAATTTAACTGGAATTAAAATTGTTCATATGGCAAGCGTTTCGGATAATGAGGCAGAGATTATTAAAGCGTTTGAAGAGGCTACATTACGAGCAGACTTTGTATTTGTAACCGGAGGCTTAGGACCAACCAAAGATGATATTACAAAAAAAACAATTGCAAAGTTTTTTAATACTGAATTAGTCATAAACGAAACAGTTTTAAAAATGGTTTCAGATTATTTTTTAAAAAGAGATAAAAAACTAATAGAAACAAATTATAATCAAGCACTAGTTCCTAAAGGCTGCCAAGTAATTTTAAATAAAAATGGAACAGCGCCAAGTATTTGGATGAAAAAAAATAATACTGTTTTTATATGCATGCCCGGTGTACCATACGAAATGAAAGCCATGATGACGGACATTATATTACCAAAAATAAAAACAGAAAACAATTTGCCTTTTATTTATCATCATACGGTTCTTACAACAGGTATAGGCGAAAGTGCATTAGCAGAATTAATTGCTGATTGGGAGGATAAATTAATTAATAATAATATAAAGCTAGCATATTTACCACAACCAGGCATTGTAAGATTAAGACTATCGAGTTTTGGAAATAATTTAGAAGTTTTGAAAAAAAACATTTATTCTACTATCGAAGAATTAAATATAATTATTGAGGAATTTATTTTTGGCCACGAAAATTATGGAGAGGAATCACCTTCGTTAGAAAAAATAGTTAGCGAACTTCTTAGAGAAAAAAAACAAACACTTGCTTTAGCTGAAAGTTGTACTGGAGGCTATATTTCTAATTTATTTATTCAGTTACCTGGCGCATCAGAAATTTTTAAAGGAGCTATCGTCCCTTATACAAATTTTTCAAAACAAGATTTATTAAACGTAGATAAAACTATATTTGAAACTGTGGGGGCGGTTAGCAAAGAGTGTGTAACTCAATTAGCAAAACAAGTTTTATTAAAATTTAATAGCGATTATTCTATTGCAATTTCTGGAATTGCAGGGCCAAGTGGGGGAACAAATGAAAAGCCAGTTGGCACTGTTTGGATAGCAGTTGCAAATAAAGAAAAAGTTAGGGCCGTTAAATTTCAATTCGGTGATCATAGGCAAAGAAATATAATTATGAGCGCAAATGCGGCAATTAATTTGTTAAGGAAATTTTTAATAGGAATTAACCATCAAAATAATGAGTAAACAGCTTGCTTAAACTATTAAAAGACGAAAATATAAATTTTTTTTTATTTATCTTTGTATAAATTAAACCAAAATCAAATGAAAATATTTATACGTAATGTAATAATATTGTTTACACTATTATTTACACAAAAACTAACCTCGCAAGTTTTATGTTCTCCAAACTTTACTTATACAATTAATGGTGGTAATGTAACTTTCACAAGCACATCAACTGGAGTTGGTTCTATTAGCACAACCTATTATTGGAATTTTGGCAATAACACCAATGCAAGTGGGTTAAATTTAATAGTTACTAATACTACTTATACAACAAATGGCACTTACACTGTTACTTTGTTTATTTCAAGTGCAGTCCCGAGCTGCTCAAACCAAATTTCTTATATCATTAACATTACAGGGGCTATTACGCCAACATGTTCTTTAATAAGTAATTTTGCATCTTCTCAGGGCGCTAACGGATTAGTTAATTTCAATAACACATCTACAGGCACTGTCGGTGGAACAACCTATTTCTGGAATTTTGGCGATGCAACAAATAGCACTAGCTTTTCGCCCGCGCACACCTATACAAGTAATGGATCGTACACAGTATCTTTAGCAGCAAATAATAATTTTACAGCATCTTGCGCATCTACTAAGACTGCGGTAGTGGTTGTTAACTCCATCTGTAATTTAGCAGCTAACTTTTCCTATACTATGGGAGCAAATGGTTTAGTTAATTTTATAAGCACTTCAATAGGAACAAATTCTTTTACTAATTATAGATGGACTTTTGGCAACGGAATTGTTTTATCAGGAAATAACATGACATCTACAGCTCAAACTTATACAGCAAATGGAACGTATGTTGTAACATTAAAAGACTCTACTTCTAATCCAGCTTGTGTTAGTCAAATTTCTCAAACTATAAATATTGGTAATGTTGTAAATCCATGTAATTTATCTGCAAATTTTTCGGGAGCAGGAACCAATGGTGTTTTTAATTTTAATAATACAAGTACTGGAACTTCGGCAGGGGTAACCTATTTATGGAATTTTGGAGATGCGACAACCTCTCCAAGTGTTTCACCTAGCCACACATATACTAATGCAGGCAACTATACGGTAACATTAAGCGCAAACAACAATTATTCCTATTCCTGTGTTTCGACAAAAACTACAGTTATATCAGTTTCGATTTGCAGTTTGGCAAGTAATTTTACTCATACTGTTGGTGCGAATGGATTGGTTAATTTTAGCAGTACCTCAACTGGAACCAATGCTCTAACTGGATATTCTTGGAATTTTGGAGATGGGAATAATGGGAATGGAGCAAACACTTCACATGTATATAATAATGGAAATTATATAGCAACATTAAATGCTGTAAATTACTCGGTTAATCCATCATGCTCCGACACTTCATCTCACTCTATAATTGTAAATACAAACACCTGTATTGCCAATGCTAATTTTTCAATTGCTCCAACTGCAACGGCTCAATATTGGAATGTTATTCCTGCGTCTCCAGCAAATGTATCTAGTGCAATATGGACATGGGGAGATGGATCTTCGAGTAACATACTTTATACTTCTCATCAATATTCTGCTGCAGGAACATACTCTCTTTGTTTAACAGTAACCGTAAATTGTGGCGCAACTTCTTCCCATTGTTCCTCATATTATATATTTAGATCAAGCGAACAAGATAATTCGGCAATGATTTATGTGAATGTGATTGATCCATATATTTTTATGGCTAATTCAAACATAGAGATGAAAAGTATACTTTATACAATTTATCCTAATCCAAGTAATGGAGATTTTAATTTAAATGTAAGTGGATTGGATTATGGGCTTGTTAAAGTTTCAATATCTAACATTATCGGCACCCAAGTTTTTGAAACCGAAGTGGAAGCATCGAATGGATCTTTGTCTAAAGAGTTACACGTAAATTATTTATCAAATGGTATTTATTTTGTGAAAATAAATTCAGGTAAAAAAGAGCACATTAAAAAAATAGTAATTAATAACTAGACCTGTTTTTGAATAAAAATACTTTCGTTAAAAAACGTTTTTTATTTTAAATGAATGAGTTCGTTTGTTTTTAACATTAAATCCATAAAAAGAATTTTCGGATTTGCATTGCGTTCGATATAATAATAATTTTGATTAAACTCATTAATAAGCGTTTCATAATTTTTATGATTTATAAAAGGCGCAAACTTTTCTAAAAATTGATATTCTTGCCCGGTTAATCTTACAAGATTTTTATCGCCATAATTAAACATTAAACTATCTCTAAAAACTTCTAAAGCATATTGTAAAAATTGTTTTTGTTTTTCCCGTCCAGTTGCTGCGTTATCGTCTATCCACTGTAATACTTTACCACAATCAAATCTTAATGTTAAACGCATAAAGTTTTGAAAGTTGTTTAAAAAAGAAATACTTTCTTCGTTATTTGTTAATATTAGAATAGCTTCTGCATAATTTCCGTTAGCTAATAATGCCGATTGTTTAGACACTTCATCAGAAACGCCAAAATGTTTTATTAAACCATTGCTAATTTCATCTTCGCTACATTGTTGAAAAGGAATTTGCTGAACTCTAGATATAATTGTAGGAAGTAATTTTTCGGTATTATTGCTTACAAGAATAAAAATTGTGTGATCGGGTGGTTCTTCTAATATTTTTAATAATTTGTTGGCCGCTTCAGCGTTCATTCGTTCTGGTTGCCATATAATCATTATTTTGTAAGAGCCCTCGAAGCTCGTGTAGCTCAATTTTTTTATTATATCATTCGATTCTTCAACCGGAATGATGGGTTGTTTGTTATCTGCTTTTAATTCATTGAACCAAGAATCAATTGTTAAGTAGTGATTTTGTAAAAAAGCACTTCTAAATTCTGAGATTAAATCGTTGCTACTTTTAATTGATTTAGTTTTTGCAATTGGAAAAACGAGGTGCAAATCGGGATGAATAAGTTTTGAAATTTTATTACAGGAATTGCATGTCCCGCAAGGACCATCGGCTAATTTGGTTATGCAAAATAAATGTTGAGCAAAAACAATGGCAGTGGGTAAATTACCGCTTCCATCATGGCCACTAAACAATAATGCATGAGGAACCCTGCCTTCGTTTACCATTTTAATTAAACGATGCTTGGGTTCAGATTGGCCAATTATTTGATTATAGTTCATTAAAATTAAAACTTATTTTACATTAAATTCATTCATACAACGTGCTAGGCCAATAAAAGCGAATGCTTTAATAGCATCACAGCATAATTTAACGCGATCGTTTAAGGTATTTAATTCTTCCTCGTTCCACTTACCGAGAACATAATTAACTTGAGAGCCTTCATTAAAACTATTACTTATGCCAAATCTAAGTCTAGGATATTGTGTGGTATTTATTAATTCTTGAATATTTTTTAATCCATTGTGACCACCATCGCTGCCCTTGGGGCCTATTCGAATTTTCCCAAAAGGCAAGGCCAGATCGTCTAAAATAACCAGTAAATTTTCTGGATTTATTTTTTTTGCTTGTAACCAATACTGAACGGCCTTACCACTTAAATTCATAAAAGTAGTTGGCTTTATTAAAATTAAATGTTGGCCTTTATATTTTAATTCTGCAATTTCGACATGCCTATCTGATTTAAATATAAGGCCTGTTTCCTTCGCAAGTTCATCAATAATTTTAAACCCAATGTTGTGTCGGGTTTCGGCATACTCTTCGCCTATATTTCCTAAACCAACGATTAAAAATTTACTCATTGTAAACCCTTTAATTAAAATTATTTATTATTACAAAGTATTTAATTTTTTTTCTGCAAATTGTGTTTTATATTATATCTAACACATTTCCAGTACTCTTTGCTATAACTTACAAAAACCTCTTCGCCTTTATCAATATCACGATCGGCAACAATAAAGCAATTATTTGAAATAACTTTATAAGAGGCGTTATTTTTAATTCCTTTAGTTCTGCTTAGTCCTTGAGCATCGTTTGCATAACGGGCTTTATAGTTTGGTGTTGAGAAGGCATCGATGCATCTTTTTTTATTTATAAAAAACAAATAGCCATCTTTATCTTCAAGAACTCTTTTTTCGTATTCTTTCCAATCTATAATTTCTCCTTTGTATTCAATAATAATTGAGCCTTTTTTAATTGGTTTGTTTGTAAAAAGGCCTTTGCCTGCATTTGATAATAATGATTTTTTAACTATTAGAGCCATATTGGCGACAAATGTAAATGTTTTTTTTGAATACCTTGTTCGATAAAAAAAAGTTTTTGAAATTGGTAAAAACTTGTTGTGTTTTGTTAAGAATTAAGTTTATACGTCCTAATTTAATAATACTGTTGTATATGACCGCCGCTAATTATTTGAAAGGATTTATTTTCTTTTGCTATTTTAGTTGAAATTAATTCACATCCATTTTCGGAAATTATTAAAAGTCGGTTACAGTATTTTAATAATAAGTCTAAATCGTGGGAGCTAATTAAAATGCATTTATTTTTTTCTTCACTTAATTTTTTTAGGAGAATAAAAATATCATGTTTAGAAGCATAATCTAAAAAGGCGCTCGGCTCATCTAAAAGCATAATTGGAGTTTGCTGTGCTAAAGCTTTTGCAATTATTGTTTTCTGAAATAAGCCATCACTCAATTCGGAGCTTAGTTTATTTATATGGGCTGACAAATTACAGGCTTTTATAGCCTCATTAATATAAGCTTTATGATTATTAAATAATTGATGGAATGAATTAGAATAAGGCATTTGGCCAGATGCAACAATGTCGTATGCAGTTAAATTAAACCCTTCTATTTTTTCTGTTAAAACAACAGAAATTTGTTGAGATAGCTCCATTAAAGACATTTGTTTACGAGGCCGCTGATTAATAAAAACTTCACCACTTAAAGGCAAAATAAGGCCGCTGATACTTTTTAATAATGTTGATTTTCCAATACCGTTTATACCGACTATCCCAACCATTTCGCCCATAAAAAAAGACGCATTGATATTTTTTAAAACAGTAAGGTGATTATTGTTTTTTATATAACCTAGATCGGCATTTTTTATTGAGATACATTCTGTCTCATTCATTTTATTACCAGTGTTTAGTTTTAAACATTAAATAAATTACTAGCGGAGCTCCAATAAAAGTTGTAATCATGTTTATAGGCAGAGAGATAGAATTAAAAATTGAATTTGATATTGCGTCTGATATTAATAAAGTTGAGCTTCCAATAAGTATGCATGAAAATAAATGAACTTGTTGTTTAGATGTTTTAAAAATCATGCGAGACACGATAGGAATAGCAATCCCTATAAATGCTATTGGTCCGCAAAAGGCAGTCGTTAAACCGGTTAATGCAGAGGAAATTAAAATTAAATAAAATCGGTTTTTGTAAAAATTTACGCCAAGATTAGTTGCGTAATTTTCTCCTAAAAGCATAGCGTTTAATGGTTTAATAAAAAACAAAATGGACAGCATAAAAACAAAACAAAATGGTAAATAAATAGTTAGATCACTAAGGTTTGTATTTGCTAGAGAGCCCATGCCCCAGACAACAAATGTTTTTAAGCTATTAGAATCAGAAAAGTATTCTAGTGAAGTTTGAATTGCACCACATATTTGAGAAATCATTAAACCTATTAAAAGTAATATCACATTACTGCTTATTTTTTTAGAAATGAATAGTATTAGAATTGTAACTATAAAACTTCCTGTTATAGCAGATAAAACTATAAACCCTTTTCCATAAAAATAATTAGTCATAAAACTAAATGAGCTGCCTGCTAAAATGGATGCAGCAACCATTAACGAGGCGCCAGAGCTTATTCCTAATACATAAGGCCCTGCTAAAGGGTTTCTAAAGATTATTTGTAAAATCAAACCAGATAATGCTAGTGAAGATCCAGCAAGAATAGCGGTGATTGATTTTGGAACACGGATTTGCCAAAAAATAAAATTATTTGTAAAAGTTATTTGATTATTTAAATCCTCTGATCCACCATACCATAAACTTAAAAAGCATGAGGCTAAAAAAAAGAGCATCAAGAAGCTAAATTTTATTGAAATATTATTTTGCAAAGCTTAGATTTATAATAAAAAAGTATAAACGAAGATATATCAAAAAATTTAATCTTTAGATTTATAAAATTTAGTTTATTTTTTTATAAAAAGTTAATTTATTAGAAATAGAATTTATTAATTCAGGATGAAAAATTAAAATTAAATCATTTAAAATTTTATTCGGATAAATCATCCCTGTTTCCCAATATTTGCTATATCCAAGAGCATTAGTATTTTTATTATTATTGTATAAATTACCAACTTTAAATGCATTAAACTCTCGATATCTATCTTCAAAGCCTAATAATTCTTTTTTCGTTTTAATATTAGATAAGTTAATCCAAAATTCTGCTTTATTTGCTTTCGAGAAAACTTGTTCAAAGCTTAAAGGAAAGCTTCCTGTATTAATATCATTAGCCCAAATATAATTTGCATTGGCATCTTTGATTAATTCAGCTACATAACTATTTCCTCCAGGAACATACCAGGCATCACTATATTTTATCTCAGTAAAAACGCTTGGTTTATAGCTTGAATTTTTAGCTATTTTTTTTAGTTCTAAATAATTTTTTTCTATTTCATTAAAAAGCGAATCGGCTAGTTCTTTTTTGTTTACAAAGGCAGCAAAAAATTTAATCCATTCGGCTCTTGCAAGAGGAGAAGATTCAAGGTGATCAAGAATTATTGCTATAGGAATACCTGTTTGATCAAGTTTTTTATTTCTGTCTTTTTCACCCTCACCCATTCCAAAAGAAAAAATGATATCAGGAGATAGCGTTATGGTTTTTTCTAAATCAATTTGAGACCCTTTTGACAATTCGATAATTTTATTTGACTTTTGTTTTTCAATTATTTGAATATTGGTTATGTAATCAATATTGTCTATAGCGGCAATCGAATTAATACAATTTAATTCGCAAAGCATTGCTGAATAAATGCTACTTAATGCTGCAATTTTATTACAAGGAGATTTGATAAAAAAGCTATTTTTTGAATTTGCCCTTAGTTTATTTGCCGTTTTATAAATATAAAATACAGCAGTGGTATCGTTGTTGTTCTTGTTACCAAACAGACAAACTTTTGTAATGTTATGAGAATAAATAATAGTAAATCGTTTAGCATATTTTATTTCTATATTTTTTTCTAGTATATTTTTTTGCTTAATTATATTTTGATCTGGAGCTTGGCAGCTCATTAGTATAAAATAGAAGGAACAATGAAAGTATAATAATTTACTAAGCTTCATTTAATTTGATTTCGAAGGTAATTCCTTTTGGCAGATTGTTTTTTACTACTATTTCTCCTTTATGACCTTTTACAATTTGTTTTACAATATATAAACCAAGGCCTGTTCCTTTTGAGTTTCTGATATTTTCATTTTCAGCACGAAAAAATTTTGTAAAAACGTTTACTTTATCTTTATCAGAAATACCACAACCATTATCGCTTATTTTGAAAGTAATAAATTTGTTTTCGCCTATTAAATCGATATAAATATTTTTTGGATCAAGGCTATACTTTATAGCATTATCAACTAAATTTGTTATGATTGAAGGGAAGGAAAATTCGTCGATTGATGCAAATAAATTGTCTTGAATGCAAACGGTAATTTCTTCTAATTCAATTTCTTTTTTATAGTATCGATTTATAACTTGATTAATAATTTGGCTAAGATTTTGTTTTTTTAATTTAAAATCAAATTCGTTAGCGTCCATGCGGCTAGCTATAAGAACGTTATCGATTAGTGAATTTAAACGCTCTGTTTCTTTTAATGCAGTATTAATTAAATCGTGTTGAGTGGATTCATTTAATTTTTGTTTTAATAAGGTTTGTAGCTGAAGTTTGGTTGCTGCAATGGGAGTTTTTAATTCGTGAGTGACACTTAAAAAAAAGTTTTTTTGTTGGTTATTTAGAGCACTTTCTTTTTCTAGAGCTAATTTTATTTTATAAACACCAAAAAGTAGTAATAATAAAAAAACGCTTCCTTCGCTAACAATCATAATGGTTTGCATGTTTTTTTTATGATTCAGCACGGCAATTTCCTTTTTTAATTGAACTTCATTTGAGGAAATAATCTCAGTAAGTTTTAGTTTCTCATTAATAATTTTTCCATTTTGTGTTACTAATAAAAATTCCCACCATAAAAATTGCAAAAGAATATAAACTAATAGAACTATAAAAATTATTTTAGAATTAGATTTAATTTTCATCGTTGGCATCTTGAGGGATTTGAATAAGGGATTCTATTTGAGACAAAACTTCATCAGCGCGTTTTATGGATTTTACATCGTCGATAGCTAAATATAATTTACCATTTTGTTCTTTTAGTTTGCACAAACTATGATATTTTTGACTAAACATGAGTGAGCCTTGAAATATTGGGCTAGAAAAGTATTCACTTTTTTGTTTGTTTAAAAAATATGCAAACATTTTATTGTTTTTTAGAGTTAATTTTTCGAATCCTAATTTCATGGCTTTCCATCTCATTTTAACAACTCTAATTAATTCAATTGTTTCAATTGGAACAGGGCCAAAACGATCTTTTAAATTTTTTTCAAAAATCAATAAATCTTCTTCTTTAGTTATGTTATCTAATTCTCGGTATAACAACAACCTTTCAGTAATACTGTTTATATAAATATCTGGTATTAGTAATTGAAGATCTGTATCAATAACTGTTTCTTTTACAAACTGTCTTGAAAATACGGATTTATTTTGTGTTTCTTCATTTTCGTTAATTATTTCTTTGTACCAATTTTCTTCTTTTAGTTCTTCAACTGCTTCGTTTAAAATTTTCATATAGGTATCAAAACCCATGTCGTTTATAAAGCCACTTTGTTCGCCACCCAATAAGTTTCCGGCCCCTCTAATGTCTAAATCGCGCATAGCAATTTGGAAACCGCTTCCTAAATCATTAAAATCAACTATTGCTTTTAATCTTTTTCGTGCTTCGCCTGATAATAAAATTTGTGCTGGCGCAAATAAAAAACAAAATGCTTTTTTATTACTTCTTCCCACACGGCCTCGCATTTGATGTAAATCGCTTAATCCAAAATTCTGAGCATCGTTTATTATTATTGTATTTGCATTACTTATATCTAAGCCACTTTCAATAATGGTTGTTGCAATAAGAACATCATAATCGCCCTCCATAAATCCTAACATTACTTTTTCAAGTTTATCTCCATCCATTTGCCCGTGTCCGATAGCAATTCTAGCATCAGGAACTAAACGTTGAATAATTCCAGCAATGTCAGTAATATTTTGAACTTTATTATGTACAAAAAAAACCTGCCCACCTCTGTTTAATTCATAGCTAATTACGTCTCGAATCAACTCTTCGTTAAAAGAATGCAATTCAGTTTGAACAGGATACCTATTTTGAGGAGGAGTAGAGATGACAGAAAGATCACGCGCGCCCATTAAGCTAAATTGCAATGTTCTGGGAATTGGAGTTGCGGTGAGGGTTAGGGTATCAATTGTTGATTTAAATGTTTTAAGTTTATCTTTTACTCCAACTCCAAATTTTTGTTCTTCGTCAATAATTAATAAGCCTACATCTTTAAATTTCACATCTTTTCCAACTAATTTATGAGTACCAATTATAATATCAATCCGACCATCGCCTAATTTTTTAATAATTTCTTTGGTTTCTTTTGCGCTTCTAAATCTATTGATATAGTCTATATTACATGGCAAATCTTTGAGCCTTTCTTTAAAAGTTTTAAAATGTTGATAAGCTAAAATAGTAGTAGGCACTAATATAGCCACTTGTTTACTATCACAAACGGCCTTAAATGCAGCTCGAATCGCAATTTCTGTTTTCCCGAATCCAACATCTCCACAAACTAATCTATCCATAGGATGAGGTTTTTCCATATCCCGCTTAACATCGTTGGTTACTTTAAGTTGATCTGGAGTGTCTTCGTAAATAAAAGACGCTTCAAGTTCGTGTTGTAAATAATTATCTTTTTGAAACGAAAAACCTGGTTTTGATTTTCGCTCGGCATACAATTTAATTAAGTCGTAAGCAAGTTCTTTTACGTTTCGTTTTGTTTTATTTTTTAAATTTTGCCATGTGGCACTTCCCAATTTATCAATTCTTGGTACTTGCCCTTCTTTACCGCTAAATTTGCTAATTCTATGTAAACTATGAATGCTAACATATAAAGCGTCGTTATCTTTAAATAATAATTTAACGCTTTCTTGTTCTTTGCCATTTATATTTAATTTTTGTAGACCAGCGAAACGGCCAATTCCATGGTCAATATGTGTTACATAGTCGCCTGGATTTAAAGTTAAAAGTTCTTTTAAAGTAAAAGTTTCGGCGCTTTTGTGTTTTAGATCTTTAAGTTTAAATCTGTGGTAGCGTTCAAAAATTTGATGATCGGTATAAATTGCAATTTTTAAATCTTCATCAATAAATCCTTCGTGTATATTTAATGGAAGGTAGTTAATAAGACTGTCGTAGGTTTTATTTTCTTTAGCTAGTAGATCGTTAAAAATTGAAATTAATCTTTCGGCCTGTTTATTATTATCGGTAAGAAAATAATTTTGAAAGCCATTATTTTTATTTTCTTTTAAATTTGAAATAAGTAAATCGAAGTTTTTATTAAAACTTGGCTGTGGTTTTTGATTAAACTCAATTCTGTTTTTGCTTAGTACTGATTTTATTCCAAATTCGAAACAAGTATATTCTTTTAATAAAACTTTTAATTCATTAGAATTGGCATATAGTTTTTCTGGTAAAACTTGTGTTATTTCTCCAAGATAATTTGTGTGTGCTTTTTTCGCTGATTCGAGTTTTTTTTCAAAAACATCAAAAGCAAATTCTATATCATCAAAAAATAAGAGGGTGTTAGAAGAGCTGAAATATTCTAAGAGCAACCCTTTTTCATCTATAAATAGAGAAGAATTAATGTTTGGAATAATGGTAATAAATTCGAAAGCGGCATTCGAAAGTTGAGAAGATGGGTCGAATGTTTTAATCGCTTCAACATCGTTTCCAAATAACTCAATGCGATAAGGAAGTTCGTTCGCAAAAGAATAAATATCAATTATGCCACCTCTAATACTAAATTGACCTGGTTCATAAACAAAATCTACTAGTTCAAATTTAAATGAAATTAAAAACTCCGAAATAAATTGAATTGATAGCTTTTCGTTTTTTTTTATTTGCAATGTATTTTTATGCAATTGTTTTTTTAAAGCAACTTTTTCTGATAGCGCTTGAGGATAGGTTATTACAACGCCCGAAAAACTTTCTTTAGCTATTAAATTTAAAACCTCTGCTCTTTCTTGAATATTAGCATTTGTAGTTTTTTCTATTTGATAGGGTTGTTTGTAGCTTTCAGGAAAAAATAAAATTTGATTATCAGGCATTAGAGCATCCATATCATTTAAAAGATAGGCCGCTTTTTCTTTATCCGAAGCAATAATAACACATGTTTGTTTTGTTTTAGCAAGAAGTGATTGAATAAAAAAAGACAAAGAGGATCCGTTTAAACCATTTAAATAATGGTTTTGAGAAAGTGAACTATCGGCTAATTTAGAATGAAAAATTCCTTCTAGCGATTTATTTAAGATCATTTTAGTACAGGTAAAATTAAGAATAATTCGCTATAGAATGCTAATCACATTTATACTTCTTGCAATTTATTTTTTGAAGAAAATTAATCTTGATAATTTTTTTTTAAATCAAATAACATTATTATCTTAGAAGAAATTAATTTATCTAAAAATACATAAGGTTTATGAAAAAAAAAGTACTTTCAATTTGCATCGTTTTAATAGGGCTTAATTTAGTTGCGCAAACCCCTCGATTATCTTTATACGAAGAATTTACTGGCGAAACTTGTCCGCCATGCGCATCTACTAATCCTGGTTTAAATTTAATATTAGCTTCACCAACCAATACACCTAAAATTGTTGCTATTAAATGGCAAGTGCCTATACCTTCGGCGCCCTCTAATACTTGGTCATTATATCAAACCAATAAAGTAGAAATCGATTGGAGATGGAAAAGTGTTGCAAATGGAGGTTATGGATACAGTCCAGCAATTAGTTCAGCTCCATCAAGCAAAATTGATGGACGAGAAGCGACTGTTTTTGGTGCAGCCTCGGGCCACCCAGCAAATCTAAATAACAATGTCATTTCTACTGCTCAATCTTTTACATCTGCTTTTTCGGTAACTATGGCTAGAGCATGGGATCAAAGCGGAAATGCGGTAACACTTACTGTAAATATTCAAGCAACCTCAAATTTTACCGCAGTTGGTTCTTTGGTATTTAGAACAGTTATGGTTGAAAGAATAATTGATTTTTCTGTTGCTCCAGGATCAAATGGAGAAAAACATTTTGAAGACATCGCTATAAAATCTTTTCCAACACTTCAATCAGGAATTTCAATGGCTTCTAATTGGATAGTAGGCCAAACTCAAACATTTACTCTTAATTGTCCTATTCCATCTTATACAAGAAAGAAAGAAGAAATTGCTTTTGTTGGATTTATTCAAGACGATGGAAACCAAAGAGTAGCTCAGGCAGTGAGAGCAGAAAAATCGTTATTAACTAATGATGCCATTGCTTTAACAGCTAAAGTACCCGCAACTTGTTCTTCAACAATTTTACCTATAATTTCTGTATATAATAATGGCCTTAATGCAATTACTGCATTAACCATTACGCCTTATATAGATGGAGCCATTGCCCCAACTACTTCTTGGAATGGTAATATTGCTCCGGCAACTTCAGCTACCATTTCTTTAAATACTATTTCTTCGCCAACCAATACTGGGGCCCATACCTTTTCATATAATATTTCGGCAATGAATGGAACAGATGGAAATATGACCAATAATTCGACTAAAGTATCTTATTTAGTTGCTTCTGATTTTCAAGGATCTCCTGTTTCAGAAGATTTTGCTTTAACAAATTTTCCGCCAGTTAAATGGGCTGCAGTTAATTCAAATTCAGGACCTTCTTGGACCAGAGTTACTAATGCTGGAGGATATAATTTGTCGACACAATCTACTAGATACGACTTTTTTAATAATAAAGTAATTGGCGACATGGACGAATTATTTATTACTCCAATGAATTTATCTGGAACTGCAGCTCCAGTTTTATCATTTGATTATGCTTATGCGCAACGTGATGCTAATAGTAATGATAAATTAGAGGTGATGGTTTCTAATAATTGTGGTTCATCATGGACTAATGTTTATAGTAGCTCGGGTTACACATTAGCTACTGCCCTTCCTATGCCAATGGCTTATTTGCCAGATGTTAATGATATAAGTCAATGGCAAACTGTTACAATTAATTTAACTGGTTATAATTCACCTTCAGTATTAGTAAAATTTGTAGTTACTAATGATAATGGAAATAATTTATATATTGATAATGTAAATTTAAATCAAACGCAACCTGTTGGACTTATAAAAGAAACTAAATTAAGTAATCAAGTAAGTATTTTTCCAAATCCCACAAGTGGCAATGCTACTTTAAGAGTTTTCTCATTGATTTCTGGAAAATCTAAATTGATTTTAATTAACACCATGGGACAAATGGTTTCATCAAAAACGATTGATTTATTTTCAGGAAATAACAATATACTTATAGATACAAAAGAGTTTCCTAACGGTATTTATTCAGTTGTATTAGAAACCGCAACTGAAACTGTGGTTAAAAAAATATCAATTTCTAAATAATTAATTTCTAAAACTATTAAATCCCCGTTATTAAACTAACGGGGATTTTTTTATTTAGTTAATAAAGTAAATTTATTTGCTTATAAAAAATTCGTTTAAAGGATCAGAAATACAACCATTAGTTTGATTTATTTGTAATAATTCACAAATTGTTGGGGCAATTTCAGTAATTGAAACGTATTGAAAATAGTTTCCTTTTTTTATGCCGTTACCATAAAAAATTATTGGCACATGGGTATCGTAATTATAACCAGCGCCATGAGTGGTTCCTTTTTCTGAATAGTCCATCCATGCAGGATTATATATATAACAAACGTTCCCGCTTAATTTATGATTATACCCATTTTGTAATAATGTAGGGTAGTCGTTTTTATAAAAACTTTGAGTTTTTAAAGTTGATGAGGTAAAAGCTTCTGAAATTCCATTTATTGTTATCAAGAAATCAGCAAGTTTAGATTCTATTTCGGCTGTTTTTAAATTTAATTGATTAATTTTTCTCGAATCTAAAAAAATCTGTTCATTGCTATTATTTTCAAAAATTGAAGAATCACCAAAAGAGCGTTGAAGGAATTTTTTTATTTCAGTAACAAGATATTTTTCTTTGATGTAGCCTGCTGGTATTTTGGAATCAATTAAATGATTTGGTACATCTGCCCCGCCATGATCTGCCGTTAAAAAAATGGTATAATTATTTTTACCTACTTGCTCGTCAAGAGTTTTTAGTAAATCTTCAATATCTTTATCTAAGCGCAAATAAATATCTTCTGCTTCAATTGATCTTGGTCCATAATAATGTCCAATATAGTCGGGGCTAGAAAAACTAATACAAAGCAAATCAGGAATATTGTCTTTGCCTAAAGATTCATTTATCAAGCAACTAATAGCTAAATCTTTTGTTATAGTATTTCCATAAGGATTAGATTTAATAATAGAAAAATCATTCTTTTCAATAAAATCTTTATAGTTGTAAGGAAAAGTAATGGCTGCTTTTTTAACAGGCGAAGCTTCATAATTATTATTATCGGCAAGAGAATTAGAATAGCTAGAAATAGGATATAGGGTTTGCCAACCTTTTGTTAAATAAACTTTAGGAAAATTTTTATTGTTAAATGCATTAACCCAAGAAGGAAGTTCTTTAATATACCATGAAGATGAAATAAAATTACCTGTAATTTCGTCGTACCAAAAAGCTCCGTTGGCAGCATGACCTGCTGGTAAAATAGCACTTCTATCTTTTATGGCAATTGAAAATACTTTCCCCATTTGATTTGTGCTTATTTTAAGTTCGTCGCCAATGGTAGAACTCAATTGATTTTTTGGAGACATTTTACCGTTTTTATTTGTGCAACCAATACTTTTAACTCCAGTGTCCGATACACAATAATTAGAAATGGTGGTAGATTTTATGTGCCAATCGTTAGCAATAATGGCATGAGTTCGAGGGGTTGCGCCTGTATAAATAGAAGAATGACCGGGGCCAGTATATGTTGGAATATAATTGTAATGAGCATTTTTAAAATAAAAGCCATTATTAATAAGGCGTTTAAATCCCCCATCGCCTAATCGATCCCAATAACGATAAATATAATCATTTCGCATCTGATCAACAACGATGCCAACAACTAGTTTTGGCTTAACAGAAGAATTATTTTGAGATAGCAAACACTGGCTAAAAATAAAAAGAAAAATAACTAAGAGTTTTGAAATAGAATTTAAGAATGACATATTAAACAGTATAAAATAAATTAATCTAATTTTTGAAAAATAGAGTTGTTGCTTTTAAATTCAGGAACGAGGTCTTTCATTCGTTGAACAATTAATTCGTTATTTTGAGTATCAAATGTTTTAATCAATTCTGTTATTATAGTATCTACTTCTTCGAAATCGTATTTACGAACTTTTCCTATAAGAATTTGATCATGGTGAGTAGGCAAAGTATTTTCGGTATTTGCTAAAAGTTCTTCATAAAGTTTTTCGCCAGGCCTAAGGCCGGTATAGATAATATTGATGTCTTTGCCTTCTACCATTCCTAAAAGTAAAATCATTTTTCGCGCTAAGTCAACAATTTTAATAGATTCACCCATATCAAACACAAAAATCTCTCCCCCTTTTCCCATAGCAGTCGCTTCTAAAACTAATTGACTAGCTTCGGGAATAGTCATAAAAAAACGAGTAATTTCTGGATGGGTAATTGTGATTGGACCGCCTTGCTCAATTTGTTTTTTAAAGCGAGGTATTACCGAGCCGTTAGACCCCAACACATTTCCAAAACGCGTGGTTATAAATTTTGTTTTTGAAGTTATTCCTAAACTTTGTATATAAATTTCGGCAATGCGTTTACTTGCACCCATTACATTAGTTGGATTAACTGCTTTATCTGTACTCACAAATATAAAACGTTCTGTGTTAAATTCATGTGATAAATCTGCAATAATTTTTGTGCCCAAAACATTTGTAAGTATAGATTCAGAAGGATTGTTTTCCATCATGGGAACATGTTTATAGGCAGCCGCATGAAATACCACTTGAGGTTTAAATGTTTTAAATACATTTTTCATTCGGTCAGTATTCCTTATATCTGCCATAATAACTTCAAAAGCAGGCTTTATTAATTTATCTGTAAATTCTAATTCTATATCATGTAATGGGCTTTCGGCTTGATCTAATAAATAAATTTTTTTAGGATTAAATTTAGAACATTGTCTAGCGATCTCACTTCCTATGCTGCCTGCAGCCCCAGTTATTAAAATAGTTTTATTTTCGAGTTGACTCGAAATCATATCTGTATTTAATTTTATTGAATCGCGCTCTAATAAATCTTCTATTCTAATACTTTTAATTTGATTAAAACTTAGTTCTCCGTTTATCCATTTAGAAGCTGGAGGAACGTTTAACACTCTAACACCATTATTTAAACAAATGTCGGTTATTTGATTTTTATTTTTTATAGAAATCTTTTGAATGGAAATAATAATATATTCTACGTTATTCGTTTTTATTAAATCATCTAAATTATTTTGGGAGAAAATAAAAATACCCTCTAAGCTTTGCCCATGTTTCTTTGAGTCATCATCTAAAAACCCAACTACATTATATTTAATTGCCACATCTCTATCAAGTGTTCTTTTTGTTATAATGCCAGACTCACCAGCGCCATAAATAATTACATTTATTTTTTCTTTTGCAGGATTTTTCATCTCAAAATAAAGCGCTTTAATTACAAATCTTGAGCTTATCAAAACAAATAAAGACACCAGCGCATCAATAATAATTACTGAAGTTGGAATGAAATAATAACCAATAAAAAAATATAAAGAAAGTAGATTAAGACAAAAAACAAAAACGCTTCCGAGAACTATTACTAAAAATATTCTAGAAACATCTTTTGAACTGGTATACCTTACCACACCTTTGTATGTTTTTGTATAAGAAAAGCTGAAAAATCTTATTAATAGAACAATTAAAAAATCATAAGGCAGATTACGAAAATCGATTTCTGGAATTGTATTGAAATCAAATTTAATAATAAATGCTAATGATAAAGACCCCGCACAAATAATTAGGTCTATAAATAGAATTGACCATCGGGGCAAATTATATTGCCAAAAAAGATTAAACAGTCTATACATATATTAATGTAAAATTACTTAATTTTTTGAAGGATAACGCACCGCGAATTTTTAGACTATTAAAACGAATAGGAATTTTATTTAACCGAAATCAAATTTTATTCCTTGAGCTAATGGCAAATTGTCGCCCCAATTTATCGTGTTGGTCTGTCGACGCATATAAGCTTTCCAAGAATCAGAGCCACTTTCTCGGCCTCCACCTGTTTCTTTTTCACCACCAAAAGCCCCACCAATTTCAGCACCACTTGTTCCAATATTTACATTAGCAATTCCGCAATCGCTCCCAGAAGCACTCAAAAATAACTCCGCTTCACGCACATTTAAGGTCATAATTGCACTTGATAATCCTTGTGGAACAGAATTTTGAAGTTTAATTGCTTCTTGAAGTGTTTTGTATTTTATTAAATATAAAATAGGCACAAATGTTTCGTGTTGCACAATAGAAAAGTGGTTTTCTACTTCGGCAATAACTGGTTTAACATAGCAGCCACTTTCGAATCCTGGGCCTTCTAACACAGCTCCGGGAACAATAATTTCGCCTCCATCTTTTATAATACTTTCTAGAGCTGAAATATAATTTTTAACCGCTTCTTTATCAATTAATGGGCCAACATGATTTGATTCGTCTAGGGGATTACCAATTTTTAATTGGCCATATGCTTTTATTAAATTATCTTTTACTTTTTGGTAAATATTTTCATGGATAATAAGACGACGAGTAGAGGTGCAGCGCTGTCCAGCTGTTCCAACGGCGCCAAAAACAGCGCCAACAATTGACACATTTAGGTCTGCATTTTCAGTGATAATTATGGCATTGTTACCTCCAAGTTCTAAAATACTTTTCCCAAAACGCTCTGCAACTTTCGCACCAACTATTTTTCCCATTCTAGTAGATCCTGTTGCGGATATAAGCGAAACGTTATGATCTGCAGTCATATATTCACCAATTTTATAATCGCCATTAATTAAAGACGAAATACCTTCAGGTAGATTATTTTCGAGGGCCACTTCGTTCCAAATGTTTTGACAGGCAATTGAACACAAAGGAGTTTTTTCGGAAGGCTTCCAAATACAGACATTCCCACAAATCCAAGCTAAGGTTGCATTCCATGCCCAAACAGCAACAGGAAAATTAAAAGCACTTATAATTCCAACAACACCTAAAGGATGCCATTGTTCCATCATGCGGTGTTTAGGTCTTTCGCTGTGCATTTGTAAACCAAATAACTGTCGAGACATGCCAACGGCTAAATCACAAATGTCTATCATTTCTTGAACTTCGCCTAATCCTTCTTGGTATGACTTTCCCATTTCGTATGAAACAAGTTTACCTAATTCATTTTTCTTAATCCTTAATTTATCACCAAATTGACGAACGAATTCTCCGCGTTTTGGAGCAGGAATAGTTTTCCAAATTTCAAAAGCTGATTTTGATGATGAAATGATTTTTTGATAATCTTCTGAATTAGCAGTTTTAACTTTTGAAATTAATTTGCCATCAACGGGACTAAATGAAGAAATTGATTCCCCTGAAGAAAACCAATTTAATCCTGATGAACATCCTTCGTTAATTTGTTTGATGCCTAATGCGCTTAATGTGTCTTGCATGAAATTTTCTTTATTTATCAAAGATAATTATATTTTAAGGCTTGTTCAAATTAAAGAGATTAAATTAGCATTGAATTTGTATTATATTTTAAAAAAATATATCTTTAATTAAACTATTAGATAACATTTAATTCAACAAAAGTATTTAATTTTAAAAATTAATTTTATGAAAATTTACAAAAATAAAATCAAAATAAGTGTTTGTCTTTTATTGTTAATTGTATCTAATTCTTATTCTCAATTTTCATCGGGTAACATTACTGTTTTTCAAGCAGGAGATGGATCTGGCAACCTCTCTAACACTGGAAATCCAATTGTGCTTAAAGAATTTTCAACATCAGGGGTATTAACTTATTCGATGACTGTTCCTAATACATCAACAGTAAATTCTCTTGTTGTTAGTGGTTCAGCGACATCTGAAGGATTACTATCTCGCTCTAACAATGGGCTTTATTTAGTATTTACTGGATATTCTCAATCGCTTCCAAATTTAACCAATGTAACTACAGCATCTAGCACATTAATACCAAGATCAATAGGAATTGTTGGAGCAGCAGGCTTATCATCTTTTTCAATTGCATCAACAAATACTTTGTTTTTTTCGGGGAGCAATATTCGTGGCGCAACAGCTACTGATAATTCAAATTTTTGGGCGTCGGGATCATCTCAAGGAACAAATTATTATGGCACAGCTTCAACTCCAACAACAATTCAAAACACAAAATTAAACTTAAGAGCGATTAATATTTTTAATAATCAGCTTTATGCATCTTCTCAGGTGGCAAGCGGAACCCCAACAGATATTGGAGTCTACGCTATTGGAACTGGAACATCTACCTCTGCCGGACAAACTGCCTCTTGTGTAATTATAACAGGGGCATCTTCTCAACCAGCACAATTTTATTTTAATTCAGCAAATAATATTTGTTATGTAGCTGATATGCGAAATTCTTCATTAGGTGGAATTCAAAAATGGGTTAATGCTTCAAACACTTGGACTCTGGCTTATACTTTATCTACTGGATCTGCAGCAATAGGAGCAACTGGTGTTGTGGCAGATTTTTCAGGTTTAAATCCGATTATTTATGCAACAACTAACGAGAGCATTTCAAATAGATTAATTTCTATTTTAGACCAAGGAGCCATATCTTCAGCTACAACTTTGGCAACTGCAAGTACATCTAATACTATTTTTAGAGGACTAGCTTTTTCGCCAACCTGTAACGCGCCAACCCTAACGATATCTGCAACTTCAGCTTCCATTTGTTCAGGCCAATCGGTAGCTTTAAATGCGAGTGGAGCTCAATCTTATACTATATCTAGCGGCTTGCAAAATGGTGCAACCTTTAATCCAAGTGTGACAACGGTTTATACAGTTACAGGAAACACTAATGGATGTATTACATCAAATACTATTTTAATTACAGTAAATCAATTGCCTATAATTATATCAAATTCAATTACAATTTGTTTAGGGCAGCAAGGGGTTTTATCAGCAAGTGGAGCTAATTCATATTCATGGAGTACAGGAAGTTCGAGTTCAACAATTTCGGTATCACCGGCTGTAAATACATCTTATACAGTTATAGGGACTAGTTTAGCTGGATGTCAAAATTCAATAGTAACTCAAGTTGCAGTTGCGAGCTCTCCATCAATAACGGTAAATTCTATCACGATTTGTTCTGGAAAATCTGCTACTTTAATTGCGGGAGGAGTTTCGACTTATACCTGGAGCAACGGAGCGCTTACAAATTCTATCATTGTAACGCCAACTATCAATACAACATATAGCCTAGCAGGAAATTTATCTGGTTGTCCTGGATTAGCTTCTAATACTGTAAACGTAAATGTTAATCCGACACCAAGTATAACGATAATACCATCAGCCTCATTAATTTGTAGAGGAAATTCTGTTTCTCTTACTCCAATTGGCGCATTAACTTATACTTGGACAGGAAATAATTCTGGTGGATTATTAGTTTTAAGCCCAACCGTTACATCTACATACAGTGTTTTTGGAACTAGTTCGTTAAACTGCAGTTCAAATAGTCAAATTACAATAATAGTTTCACCTTGCACGGGAATAGAGTTTGATAATGAACCAATTAATGATATTATAATTTATCCAAACCCTGCAAAAGAAAAAATCGAATTATTTTTTAATGATATTGTAATTAGGGAAATTCAGATTAAAAATAGTTTGGGGCAAAATATATACTCATTAAAAACTAATGAAAATAAAATAACAATAGATTTGAATGAATTTAAAATTGGACTATATTTTATTCAAATAATCACACCAAAAGAAAATTTTATCAAAAAAATAATAGTACAATAAATCATTTAAATTGATTTTTGATTTAAATTAAAAAGTCAATTTTGTGTTAAATTAAATTAAGAAAAAATTACAATTATTTAATTTTTTTATAGGATATGCTTAATATGAATGCATCAAATTTGCGTAAAATATTAACATATGAAAAAAGCATTTACCATTTTAATCACATTATTTTTATTAAATTCTAAAGCCCAAAATCCTGGCCTAATAATAAGCGAAGTTTTTGCAAATCCAGCTGGTACTGATAGTTGTAAAGAATATGTAGAATTAATCGCATCACAAAATATAAATTTTTCTTTAACACCTTATACAATAATTGTAAATAATAATGGTGTTGCATCAAGTTCAGGATGGGTAGCAGGTGGCAGTACTTCATATGCATTTGGCATTAATTCAGGTTCTGTTGGAATTGGCCAAGTGGTTTATGTTGGAGGCAATTGTATGATTCCTAATGTGAATCTAATTAGAACCATTAATGTAAAATATGTAAATGGTGATGGTGGAATTGGTCTCCCTAATGCATCGGGTGTTTTTGGAAATGGAGGAAGTAATGCAGATGCCGTTGCCGTGTTTAAATTACCAGTTGCGGCTATAAATAGTTTAACTGTACCATCAGATGTATTGTTTTTTGGAACCGGAATTGGAACCGCCAGTGTTAGTCCAGGTAATATTGGTTATCAATTGCCAATAAGTGATTTATATTCTGGAGGTTGTTTAACTGGAAATAGTTTTTTTGGACCTGACCCAGGCAGCGATGTTTTAATAACTACATCTGGTTTATTTAATTTAGCAAATAACACTTGGTCTATTTCAAGAACAGTTAGTTCTGGAACTGTTCAAACCGTTGCAGTATCATCAGTTTCGCTCATAACTGCAGGTATGGTTAGTCCAGCCAGCATATCTTTTTTAAGTAACGACACCACTGTAAACGAAAGTGTTTCTTCAGCAAATATATTTATGAGATTAACTTCTACAAGTACCATGTCTTCTTCAATTTCAGTTTATGCTTCGGTAATATCCAATGCATCGGCTAGTGATTATACTTTAGCTAATATAACAGTTACTTTTGCCCCGAACGCGCCAATAAATTCTAGCGCGCCAATTACTATTAATTTAAATAATGATTTATTAGCAGAAAGTGCAGAATATATAATTTTAAGATTATATGATCCTCAAAATTGTAATTTAGGATCTATTACTCAGTTTGCTTTTTATATTTCAGATAATGATAAAGTGATTCCTCAAGCATCAAACACTTTATCATTAAATCTATTATCTAGCTTTTCAAACACAGTAAGTGGATCAAATTCTGCCGAAATTGTTGCCCACGATCCAGTTACTCAACGCTTATTTATAGCAAACAGTATAGCCGGAAAATTGGATATCGTAAATTTTATAAATCCATCAAGCCCAAGTTTACTACTTTCTGTTCCAATTACAACTTACGGAAACATAAATTCTATTGCTGTTAAAAATGGAATAGTAGCTGCTGCAATTGAAGATGGGATTAATCCTCAAGATTCAGGAAAAGTCGTATTTTTTAATACAAATGGCGTTTATTTAAATCAAGTAAAAGTTGGGATGATGCCAGATATGATAACTTTTAATAGAGCTGGTACAAAAGTACTAACCGCTAACGAAGGAGAGCCAAATGCAGCTTATACTCTAGATCCTGACGGATCAGTTAGCATTATTAATATTGCAGGAGGGATTGCAAATTTAAACCAATCAAATGTTTCTCATATAACATTTACAGCTTATAATGGGCAAGAAACAAGCTTAAGAGCTCAAGGAATAAGAATTTATGGATTAAATGCGAGTGCTTCGAAAGACTTTGAGCCAGAATATATTTGTGTTTCTGAAGATGATTCAAAAGCATGGGTGGGCCTTCAAGAAAATAATGCATTGGTTGAAATTAATTTGCAAAATAACACAATTACTTCTATTAAATCTTTAGGAACAAAAGATCATTCCTTATTAAATAATGGAATTGATGCTTCAAATTTGACTAAAGGGGTTGATATTTCTAATTTTCCAATTAAAGGTTTTTATTTGCCAGATGCAATAGCCACTTATACTGTTGGTGGTGTAAATTATATAATTTCCGCAAATGAAGGAGATGCCAGAGCTTATGCTGGGTTTTCAGAAGAGAGCCGAGTTGCTCAATTAAACTTAGATCCACAAAAGTTTCCAAACGGAAATGAATTAAAAAACAATTACGTTTTAGGCAGACTAATGTCAACTAATAAAAATGGAGATATAGATAACGATGGAGATATTGATACTATTTATACCTATGGCTCTCGCTCATTTTCAATTTGGAACGGAAGTACCGGAAATTTAGTTTATGATAGTAAAGATGATCTTGAAATGATTACCGCAACCAATTCTTATTCAGTTCTTTTTAATGCAAGCAATTCAAATTCAACAAGAAAAGACAGAAGCGACGATAAGGGTCCAGAGCCAGAGGGTGTTGCTATTGGAAAGATAGGATTAAATACATATGCTTTTATCGCTATAGAAAGAATAGGAGGGGTAATGGTTTATGATGTATCAAATCCATTAACGCCTGTTTTTGTTACTTATGTTAATAACAGATATTTACCAGCTAATGGCCCAGATTTGGGTGCCGAAGGAATTATTTTTATTCCTCAATCACAAAGTCCAAATGGTCAAAACATAGTTATTGCAGCAAATGAAATTAGTAGCACATTAAGTATTTGGGGAATTCCAGGTTGCTTAGCACCTATTTCAAGTTCTATTTCAGCAGTTGGTCAATCTTCGAATAATTGTTCAAATAACGCGCCTATACTTAGTGTAATAAATTCTGCAAGTTTAACTTATCAATGGAGTAATAATGGAAATCTGATTTCAGGTGCAAATTCACATTCTATCATTGCTATTAATTCAGGAAACTACTCAGTAGCAATAATTGGAGGCACAAATTGCGCAACTGGTTCTATTTTGCAAACACTTACAGTTAATCCATCACCAACAATAACAATTTCTGGAGCAAATAACATTTGTTTGGGATCATCATTATCACAAACATTGTCAGGAGCAGTTAGTTATTCAAATAATGGCTTGCCAACAAACTCATTAGTATCATTCAGTCCTATAAGTTCCGGAAACTATTCAATTATTGGAATTTCATCAAATAGTTGTAGTAGTAATTTAAATGTTTCTTATACTGTAAATTCTAATCCAACTATTACAGTAAATTCTGGATCAATATGTGCTGGAAATAATTTCACTATTAATCCAAATGGAGCAAATACTTATACCATACAAGGAGGTACCGCGGTAGTAAGTCCACTAAGTAATTCTTCTTATACTGTAATTGGAACTAATACCATAACAGGATGTAAATCACAAACATTTGCAACAAGTAATTTAATTGTTAATGCTAGTCCAACAATTACTGTAAACAGTGGAGTTATATGTGCAGGAGAAAACTTCAGCATTAATCCAAGTGGAGCAAATACCTATACCATACAAGGAGGTAATTCAGTAGTAAGTCCAAGCATTAATGCTAGTTATACGGTAGCAGGCACAAGCACAGCAGGATGTGTATCTCAACTATTTGCCACTAGTAACATAACGGTAAATGCTTGTACCAGCATAAGTCAAATTACAAACTCTGGTAATGAATTTATAGTATACCCTAATCCTTTCAATAATAAAATAACAATTATTTCAAGCTCATCAAATCAAAGTGTTCAAGTATATAATGCTATTGGTTCTTTAGTTTATTATTCAAGGATAGAAAATGAAAAAATAGAAATTGATTTAAACCAACAAGCCAAAGGTATTTATTTTGTTAGAATAGGTTTAATAACTAAAAAACTAATTAAGGAGTAATTTAATTAATTCAAATAGAAAGCCGTTAGAAATTAAACTAACGGCTTTTTTTATAATTTTTTTTAGATTAATTATTTAACTTAATAACCTTATTAATTTAAAAGGAAACTATTCTAGATATATCAGGTATTGTTTTTTGATTATTAAGAATTTGAATTGAAAATATATAGACTAAAAATTTAATATTAAATATTTTCATTAGTTAACTTTATTATAACATTAGGATGTATTATTTAATAAATTAATAGTTTTTAATTTTAAATTAATTTATATAGGTTAAGTAGTTTTGTAAAAACTATTGATGAAGACTTTTTACAAAACAATCGTTTTATCAGATATTCATTTGGGGATTAAAGCCAGCAAGGCAAAAGAAGTTATCAACTTTTTAAAGCATCACAAATGTGAAACCCTAATCTTAAATGGAGACATTATAGATGGATGGCAATTAAGAAAAAACGGAAAGTGGACTAAGCAGCATAGCAATTTTTTTAAATACATCATTTCATTATCATCTAAAAAAAAATCTAAAATAGTTTATATTAGAGGAAATCATGATGATTTTTTAGAAGAGATTATGCCATTAAAAATAGGCAACTTTTCAATACATAAATCATATATCCATTTTGGAGTTAACAAAAAGTATTTTGTTACGCATGGCGATTTGTTTGACAGCATTACATCAAAATTAAAATGGATTGCCAAATTAGGAGATATAGGTTATACTTTTTTATTATGGATAAATAGACATTTTAATGCATACAGGGAAAAGAAAGGAATGCCTTATTATTCAATTTCTAAAGTAATTAAAGCCAAGGTTAAGTCAGCGGTTTCTTTTATATCCGATTACGAAAACGAATTAGTAAAAGTGGCAAAGTCTAGAAAGTGTGATGGTATAATTTGTGGCCACATTCATCAGGCTGCAATAAAAAATATCGAAGGAATAGAATATTTAAATTCAGGAGACTGGGTTGAAAGCTTAACCGCATTAGTAGAAGATAACGAAGGGAATTGGAAAATTATTCAGTATCAAGAATGGCTAAATTCTTTAGCTATTAATCAACCTATAATTCCTAATACGCAAGAAAGCGATATATCCTTCTCACAAGGATTAGACATTCAATTTAATTATTAATATGTCTAAAAAATTTATTTTAGCAATTCAAGGTGAGGGGAGGGGGCACCTAACTCAGGCAATTAGTATGTATGAATTATTAATTGAAAAAGGTCACACCGTTAGCGCTATTATTATAGGTTCAAGTGGCAATAGAAAAATTCCAGAATTTTTAAATCAAAAAATTAAATCTCCTATTATACAATTAACAAGTCCAAATTTTGTAACTGATAATAAAAACAAAAGTATTAATATTAGAAAGTCAATTATTAAAGGAATAAGAGAAATCAAAAGCTATAAAAATAGTTTAAAAAAAATAGATGATATTTTAAAAACACATCAGCCTGATGTGATAATTAATTTTTTCGATTTATTAATAGGCTTATATTATCGTTTTTATAAACCTCAAATAAAGTTAATTTGTGTTGGACATCAATATATTTATTTTCATCAAGACTTTGAGTTTCCAATCGGAAAAATGCTTGATAAGTTCTTAATTAAATCATTTACTCGTCTAACAGCTTATGGTTCATCAAAAAATTTAGCATTATCTTTTTATAATATCCACACAAATAGTAAAGATGTAATTGTTGTTCCACCTTTATTAAGAAAAGAAATTTTTGAATTAAAGGCGACTAAAGAAGATTTTTTTTTAGTTTATTTAGTAAATAATGGTTATTTTGAAGAGATTTTAGCATGGCATAAAGATAATCCTTGTGAAGAGATCCATTGTTTTACAGACCAGCCAGAAACGCTATATCATTTATATAAATTTGATAAAAATAAATTATTTATTCACGCCATAAACGATTTTCTTTTTATGGAAATGATGAGTCGTTCTAAGGGCCTTGCAAGTTCAGCGGGTTTTGAAAGCGTTTGTGAGGCCATGTATTTAGGTAAACCCGTTTTGATGGTTCCAATCAAGGGACATTACGAACAATTTTGTAATTCAAGGGATGGTTATAAAGCTGGCGCAGGAATTTTTTCAGATTATTTTGATTTAACCAAACTTATTGATTTTTCAATTACCTTTGATGGAATTAACCCTAGGTTTATAGAATGGGTTAGCACTGCAAAATTGAGAATTTATAACGAAATAAGTATAAGTTAAAATGCCACGCAAATTATTGTTTATAGTAAATCCAAATGCAGGAAAAAAAAAATCTGATAAAATTATTCAAACCATCCGAAAAACCTTTCCTGCTAATATTTATTATCAGTTTGTTATTTGGAAAGACAAAAATAATTTTGATGAAATTGTTAAGTTATTAAAATCAGAAGGTTATACTGATGCTATTGCAGTTGGTGGCGACGGAACAGTAAATCAAGTTGCTAAAAATATTTTAAATTCAAATATTACTTTAGGTATAATCCCTATAGGATCGGGTAATGGCTTAGCAAGAACATTGGGAATTTCTATAGATATTGATCAAGCTATTAAACAAATAGTTGATGGCCAAACTACTACAATTGATTCTGGAAACGTGAACAACATTCCATTTTTTTGCACTAGTGGTATTGGATTTGATGCTCACATAGGTAATTTGTTTGCCACATCCAAAACAAGAGGATTAAACAGTTATATAAAAATCACTTTAAGAGAATTATTTAAATATCGAGCTAAAAATTACACCTTAAATTTTAATAATCAAACCATTCAGAGAAAAGCTTTTTTAATAACAGTAGCTAATGCCGGGCAATATGGCAACGATTTTTATATTGCCCCTCAAGCTAATTTACAAGATGGATATTTTCATGTGGCCTTATTAAAGCCTTTTAATATAATAAAAAGTATAGGTGTTTTTATAAATATACTAAAACGAAGCGCTCATTTAAGTTCTTCAATTGAAACATTTGTTACAGATAAAATTACCATTATCAGAAATGAAAAAGACGTAATTCATTTTGATGGTGAGCCTTATTTTGAAGGTGAAGAGATTATTTTTGAAAATAAACCAAACTCGCTAAAAGTATTAATAGGCGATTCTTTTAAAGTCGCTTAATAAATTCTAAAAATAATTGCAACCCTTTTCTTTTATCTGCAGTTAAATTGTAATTAATTCTTTTACTAAGATAATTAAATGCATCTTTTTTTGAGAGGCTTGTTGATTTAAAATCATCATTAACTGCTTGCTGTATATTATTTACACCATATTTTAATGCAGAATTAAATTCATTAATAAAAGAAACGGGTAATTTTTCTATACTCACCCATGCGGCAAAAACAAAAGGAAGATTTGTAAATTTTTTCCATTCTTCGGCCAAATCAAATTCAAAAGAATATTTTTTATTTAATAAAAAAGTTCTGTCTCCAATAATAACTGCGGCATTGTTATTTTTAATTTCTTTTTCAAATCCAGGTGAGCCATCTCGAAAGCCCACATCTAATTTCCAAAAAAACTTAGTTAGAACTTTTATTAAAGTAACAGAAGATTTAGATTGATAATCAAGGGTTATTGTTTTTATTTGGTTTAATGGCACCTCACTATAAAGTTTTACGCTATCTACTTTACCGTCAGCACTTATACAAAAATCAGTTTCTATAAAATACGAGTTTAATTCAGGCAGTAATGCAACAGGAACTAATGCAATGTCTACTTGGCCAAATTTTAATTTTTGAGCACAAATGCTTGGTATATCCTCTTGTAAGTCGATTTTATCTAATAAATCGCTTCTTTTTAATGCCCATTTATAAGGCATGGTGTTTGTATAATTTACTATAGATATTTTTATTTTTTTTGAATTCACCTTGTGTAAAAATAAACATAATAAATAAATCAAATATTTTATCTTTGACTTAGATTATGAGTGATAATAAATACCATTTAAGAGGAGTTTCTTCAGGTAAAGAAGATGTGCATGCAGCCATAAAAAACATCGATAAAGGTTTGTTTGCAAAGGCATTTTGTAAAATTGTGCCTGATAATTTAACAGGAAGCAACGATCACTGCTTAGTAATGCATGCAGATGGCGCTGGAACTAAATCAGCCTTAGCATATATGTATTGGAAAGAAACTGGAGATTTAAGTGTTTGGAAAGGCATTGCTCAAGATGCTGTAATTATGAATTTAGATGATTTAATTTGTGTAGGCGCAATTGAAAATATTTTATTATCTTCTACGATTGGTCGAAATAAAAACTTAATTCCTGCTGAGGTTCTATCGGCAATTATAAATGGAACCGAAGACGTTTTACAAAATCTTCGCGATAATGGAATTTCAATTTTTTCAACTGGCGGAGAAACTGCTGATGTAGGCGATTTAGTTCGAACGGTAATTGTTGACAGTACAGTAATTTGCCGAATGGAGAGAAAAAAAGTTATTTCGAATTCCAACATAAAAGCAGGTAATGTTATAATTGGCCTTTGTAGTTATGGTAAAGCCTCTTATGAAACTGAATATAATTCAGGAATGGGTAGTAATGGATTAACTAGCGCGAGGCATGATCTTTTTAATAAATCATTGGCAAAAAAATATCCTCAAAGTTATGATGCCGCCTTGCCTGAAAATATAGTTTATTCAGGCGGATTAAATTTAATGGACCAGGTTGAGGTGAGTTATTTAAATAATGAAAATCAAAATATAATAGAACAAATTGATGTTGCTAAGCTGGTATTATCTCCTACCAGAACTTATGCGCCAATAATTAAAAAAGTAATTGAATCTTTAGGAAATAATATTGACGGCATTGTGCATTGCAGTGGTGGCGGACAAACAAAAGTATTACACTTTATGAGCGAAGGACTAAATATAATAAAAGATAATTTATTTGATTTGCCACCATTATTTAAAATAATTCACGAACAAAGCCACACCAACTATAAAGAAATGTATCAGGTTTTTAATATGGGGCATAGAATGGAATTGTATGTGGAAGAAAATTTGGCCGATACAATTATTTCGATAAGCAAAAGTTTTAATGTGGATGCTAAAATAATAGGAAGAGTTGAAGCATCAAAAGAAAAAATGGTAACTATTAAAAGCCAATTTGGAACTTTTGAGTATAAATAAAGTTTTATTTATCTCTATAAATCACCATATTAATAACCCCTTTTGATGTGCTAGAGTTATCACTTAATGAAATGTTATAAGGCTTAGCAGAACCTTCATTTCCATTGTAAACAACATGACCTTTATCTTCAATGGGATTTGGTAATTTGTTGGCATAAAAATCTTTAAGGTCACAAAATAAATACGAAACCAGCTCTAAATCATTACTATTTATTTGAAGGCTAATTTCTTCTAAACTATCATGATTTAAAGAATATTGAATTGAATAATTCATAGCGCTATCCAAAGCATATTCGAAATACAATTGTTCTGGCGAAGACTCAATTGGAGGTACTTTTTCAGTTTTTTTAATAAATGCGGAATTATTGTTTAGATCAATCCCTCTAAATGCGCCTTTTTTCGAAATAATTATTTCGTCTAAATAATGATGATAGCCCTCAAAAATTCGAGGAGATTCTGTTTTTTGATTACAAGAAATAAATAGTAAAGAAAAAGAATAACTAAGAATAAATATTTTAAAGCACAATCGCATATTTAGATGTCTAGTATACAAAAGTATAAATATTAAAACTTCAAATTTATACTTTAAAAAAAAAGCATAAACAGACATTTGTTATTAAATAAAATTAAATGGTTTCTTCATGATTTTTAATATGAATCACTTCTGGTCGCATAGTTGGAAAAAGCAATACGTCTTGTATCGAAGATTGATTTGTCATTAACATACATAGTCTATCAATTCCAATTCCAATCCCGGCAGTTGGAGGCATTCCATATTCTAAAGCACGTAAAAAATCATTATCAATAAACATGGCCTCATCGTCGCCCCGTTCCATTAATTTTATTTGTTCTTCAAATCTTTCTCGCTGATCGATGGGGTCGTTTAACTCAGAGTATGCATTTGCAATTTCTTTTCCATTTATCATAAGTTCAAATCGCTCAACTAATCCCTCTTTACTGCGATGTTTTTTAGTAAGGGGGCTCATTTCAATTGGATAATCGGTAATAAATGTTGGTTGAATGTAATTAGATTCACATTTTTCGCCAAAAATAATATCTATGAGTTTTGCTTTACCCATTGATGAGTCTGTCTCAATATGAAGTGTTTTGCAAGCATCTCTTAAGTCGTTTTCGTTCATATGACTTACATCAAAATTTGTGAATTCTTTGATGGAATCATAAATACTGATTCGTTTAAATGGTGCTGAAAAATTAATTATTTTATCGCCAACAGTTAATTCTGTTATGCCATGTAAATCGATAGCAATTTTTTCGATTAAATGCTCGGTAGTATTCATCATCCATAAATAGTCGCGATAGGCTACGTAAAATTCTAAAACAGTAAATTCAGGGTTGTGTGTGCGATCCATACCTTCGTTTCTGAAGTTGCGACTAAATTCATATACCCAATCAAAACCACCAACAATTAAACGTTTTAAATACAATTCGTTTGCAATTCTTAAGTAAAGCGGAATGTCTAATGCGTTATGATGGGTGAGAAATGGCTTTGCTGCAGCACCTCCAGGAATAGATTGTAATACTGGAGTATCAACTTCTAAAGCGCCGCCTTCATTTAAAAATGTTCTTATAGTATTAATAATTTTTGTTCGTTGCTCGAATGTTTTTTTTACGTTTGGATTAATAATTAGATCAACATAGCGCTGACGATATCTAAATTCAGGATTAGTTACTTCATCAAAGGAATGTCCATCTGCATCAGTTTTTACTATAGGCAGTGGTTTAAGCGATTTACTTAATAGTTTTAGACTGTTAACATGGATAGAAGTTTCGCCAGTTTTAGTAATAAAAACATAACCCTCAAGCCCTATAATGTCTCCAATATCAATTAGTTTTTTCCAAACAACATCATAAAAAGTCTTGTCTTCATTAGGGCAAATATCATCTTTTCTAATATATATTTGAATACGACCAGAAGCATCTTGAATTACTGCAAAACATGCTTTTCCCATATCGCGAATGCTCATAATGCGACCCGCGATTGAAATATTTTTATAATTTTGTTGATTGAGTTCAAAATTTATTTTTATATCCGCAGCATTAGCGTTTATTTTAAATTCTTCAGCTGGATATGGATTAATGCCCAGTTCTTTTAATTCGATTAACTTTTGTCTTCTTTGTAATTCTTGTTCGCTAAGGGTTGCCGACATAATTTATGTTTTATTTTGCTATAAAAGTACATTTAATATTAATAGACAAGCGAATACATTTTTTCACAAATCACATTTATTTTCAAACTTTATTCTTTATTAATAAAGTTGTATTTTAAATAATTTTCATTAAAATTCGAGATTAGCAAAAAGAACTATTTTTAAATTTATTTGAAAAATTTAGCAGCTGATAATCAGGTTTTTATAAATTTAGGATTTTTTGTTTAATGTTTTTGTTTTTTAATTAAACAAATGTGTATATTTGTTTAACTATTTATTTTAAAAGTTAAACAAGATGACGGCAATTGAATTTAATACTCGAATTACTCAAGAAAAAACTTCCTTAAAAAGTTTTGCATTAAGTCTTACTCATAATATTGATGACGCCCTAGATCTTTTACAAGATACCTATGTTAAGGCCATTACATATCGTGAAAAGTTTGAAGACAGCACTAATTTAAAGGCATGGCTTTTTACTATCATGAAGAATACATTTATAAATGCTTATCGCCGTAACAGAAAAACTAAGCAATTAATTAGTAAGGGCGATGAAATCGCTTTAAATCGTGCTTTTAAACAAAATAGTTATGATCACTGCGAGAGTAGAATAAATGCAAAAGAAATTATCAGGCAGATTGAAACTCTTGAAGATCAATATAAGGTCCCGTTTACCAGATATTATACTGGATATAAATACGAAGAAATTGCTCATGAAATGAAATTACCTTTAGGTACAATTAAAAGTAGAATTTTTATTGCTAGAAAAATTTTAATGGAGAGTTTAAAGCATCTAAATAATTAAACACATAATTTTTTATTCATTAGCCTATTAAGAGTAATTTAGATAAATGAATAAAGAGGTTTCTATTTTTTGGTTTAGAAGAGATTTAAGACTAGAAGATAATGTAGGTTTATTTTACGCTTTGAGTGAAAATGAAAACGTACTCCCAATTTTTATTTTTGATAAAAACATTTTAGATAAGTTAGAAGATAAATACGACCGAAGAGTTCATTTTATTCATCAAGCACTTGAAAAAATTCAATTAGAGCTAACAAAAATAGCATCTTCTTTACTAGTTTTTAATAGCACTCCAAAAGAAATATTTAATAAATTATTAATAGAGTATAAGGTTAAGTGTGTTTATGTTAATCATGACTACGAGCCATATGCCCATTTGAGAGATGCTGAGATTATAGAGTTGCTAAAGCAACACCATGTTGAGTTTAAAACATATAAGGACCAATGTATTTTTGAAAAAAAAGAAGTTGTTAAAGATGATGGAACTCCTTATACAGTTTTTACTCCATATAGTAACAAATGGAAAAAAACCCTCAGTTATTTACATTACAAATCTTACGAAACTCAAAAACATTTTAATCATTTTCTCAAGCAAAGTCCAGAAGAATTGCCAAGCCTTTTGAAACTAGGCTTTGAAGAAACAGATATAAAGTTATTACCAAACAAAACAGTAAGCGAAGAGTTGATTCAAAAATACAAAGAGCAAAGAGATTTTCCTGCTATTGAAGGCACCAGTAAATTAAGTGTTTATTTGCGATTTGGTTTAATAAGTATTAGAGGGCTCGTTTCAAAATCAATAAACTTAAGCGAAACATGGCTTAATGAATTGATTTGGAGAGATTTTTATATGATGATTTTGTCGAATTTTCCTCATGTCGCAGAACATGCTTTTAAATCAAAATACGAGAGGATTGTTTGGCAAAATAATGAAACAGATTTTAAAAAATGGTGTAATGGAGAAACTGGCTTTCCTATTGTAGATGCTGGAATGCGGGAATTAAATGCAACAGGATTTATGCACAATCGTGTACGAATGATTGTAAGCAGTTTTTTAATAAAAGATTTACTAATTGATTGGCGTTGGGGCGAGGCATATTTCGCGAAAAAATTAAATGATTTTGATTTAAGTGCAAATAATGGTGGCTGGCAATGGGCTTCAGGAAGTGGTTGCGACGCCGCCCCTTATTTTAGAGTTTTTAATCCATCAGAACAACAAAAAAAGTTTGACCCCAATTTTATTTACATAAAAAAATGGATTCCCGAATACGGTTCCATCAACTATCCAACACCTATAATAGATCATGCCTTTGCACGATTAAGGGTAATCAAATTATACAAGGAATCCTTAACTGGATTTGGAAACTGAAAAAGAATTTATTTATTAAAATAAACTTGAATTGAAAAATTATTATTTATTCTATTAAATAAATAATAAGAACATCGTTCCTTGCTCCAACAGAACTCATTTTATCAAAAGGAATAATATAGTAACCTAAAGGTTTTTCTTTTTTAATATCTGAATAATAAATAATATAAAAAGAATTATTTTTAATTTCGTATTTAGTAGCGGAAGTTTTGTATGTAAAATAAGTCAATTTACTTGTTCCGTCATCATTATGATATCTAACATTATTTACAACAATAGTTTCTATTTTTTCAAAAGGAAATTCTAAAAATATAGCTTCAAAATCTAATTTTGTTATTTGTGAAAAAAAGTTTGAGACACTAAAAATTAAAAATATAAACCAAAATCGACGCATTCTTTTTAATTAATAATTTTTGATTATCTAAAATTAGAATAAATATTTATAGGGGGATTAAATATAAATATAGTGATTTATTTTTCTAATCTTACTAATTTGATTACTCGGATTTTGTGTAAAAACAATATAATTGGATAGGTAGGATCAAATTCAAACCATTTAGCTGCAAAATTTGGTTTTGCCCCAGCTTGGTGGTGATTATTTTGAAATAATTCTCCCATTAATAAAAAATCAATAAACAACGTGTTTTTAGATTTGTCAGGACTATCAAAATTTCTATATCCATATTTGTGGCCAGCCCAATTAACAATAGCTCCCTGAATAGGCCCAATTAAAAAATTAATTGGTAAAAATAAAAACATCCACCAATGTGTTGCAAATACAATGTAAAAAGCAATGTAAGCCCCTGCAAATAACAAGCGGGTGGCCCAGTTGTCAGCAATCTTATCAATTGCCGGATATACAGGAAAATTACGATCGAATTTATCCTCAACAACAACTTTATTATTTAATACATTGTTATAAATTGTGCGAGTGTGAAGCATCATATGGTAAGCGTCTTTAAAAAAATGCGGCGTATGAGGATCTTTTTCGGTGTCGCTGTATGCATGATGCATGCGGTGTAAAATTGCATAGGCTCTCGCATTTAGGTATGATGAACCTTGAGTAAGCCAAGAAAATATATAGAAAAATTTTTCCCAAAATTTATTCATGGTAAACATTTTATGAGCAGCATAACGGTGTAGAAAGAATGTTTGCCCGAAAAGCGAGAGGTACCAGTGCAAGATAATAAAAAGTAAGATGATCATTTTGTATTATTAATTTATTAAATGAAATAAGGCAATTAATTAATACTAAATTTTAATTAATTATAATCTTACAAACATATTATAAGTAAAATTGTTTAGATTTTTTTATCCTTTTAATGCTTCAGCGCCACCAACAATTTCTAAAATTTCTTTAGTGATTGAGGCTTGTCTTGCCTTATTATAAGTAATTTTTAAGTCACGTTGCATGGCCTTAGCGTTATCTGTTGCTTTATGCATGGCGGTCATACGCGCACCATGTTCGCTTGCAACCGAATCTAAAAGTGCTTTATAAAATTGGGTTTTTACTGAACGAGGAATTAATTCGTTAACAATAAATTCTTCGCTAGGCTCAAATATATAATCTTGTTTACTCTGTTTAATTGTTTTTGAAGACTCTGTTATTGAATCTATTTTAGCAGATAAAACAGGTAATAATTGTTCTTCGGTTGGAACCTGAATGGCTGCATTTCTAAATTGGTTATAAACAACTATTACTTTATCGAACTGTTTATTTAAAAAAGAATTGATTATTTTATCAGCAATTAGAGAAGCGTTATCGTAATTTAATTGATTGAAGACCTCGTTGGTATGATGCGGCAAATCTTGTCCACTAATGATATATTTTGTTTTTTTAAAAGCATCTTGTACTTTTTTTCCAACGGGAATAATCGTAATGTTTGAGTCTTTATATTCATTAGTAATAAGACCGTTTACTTTTTTAATAATATTAGAATTAAAAGCTCCAGCTAGCCCTCTATTTGATGAGATCGCAATAATTAATAGATTATTATCGCCTTTGTTTCTGGCATAAATATTATCAGAAGAATCGATACTTGCGCTTACGTTTTCTAAAATATCTTTAAGTTTATTGGCATAAGGTCGCATTTGAATGATAGCATCTTGAGCTCTTTTCAATTTAGCAGCACTTACCATTTTCATGGCGCTGGTAATTTGCATTGTAGAACCAACGGACGTTATTTTATTTCTTACTTCTTTTAAACTTGGCATGTTTTTATTTGTAAACTAACAGTTAAAAACTAATATTATTTATATTTAGCTAATAATTCATTGGCGCAAGCTTCCAACGTTTTTGTTATCTCATCGGTGTATTGCCCTGCTTTTAATCCATCAAGTGTTGTTTTATGTTTACGTTCTAAAACATCTAAAAATTCATTTTCAAATTCACTTACTTTATTTATTGGAACACTTCTTAATAAGTTTTTTGTTCCTAAATAAATAATTGCGATTTGTTGTTCAACCCTGAATGGAGAAAACTGACCTTGTTTTAAAATTTGAGTGTTACGAGCACCTTTATCTAAAACAGATTTTGTAGCAGCATCTAAATCTGAACCAAATTTAGAAAAAGCTTCTAATTCTCGATATTGAGCCTGGTCGAGCTTTAAGGTACCTGCTACTTTTTTCATTGATTTTATTTGAGCATTTCCTCCAACTCTAGAAACTGAAATACCAACGTTAATTGCTGGACGAATACCGGAGTTAAATAAATTCGATTCTAAGAATATTTGACCGTCAGTAATAGAAATAACATTGGTAGGGATATAAGCCGAAACGTCTCCAGCTTGGGTTTCTATGATCGGTAAAGCGGTTAAAGAACCACCACCTTTTACAAGAGCGCGTATTGACTCTGGTAAATCATTCATCCGCTGAGCAATGTCGTCGTTTTGATTAATTTTTGCTGCACGCTCTAATAATCTACTATGAAGATAAAATACATCACCGGGATATGCTTCACGGCCTGGCGGACGACGCAACAATAAAGACACTTCACGATAAGCAACAGCTTGTTTAGATAAATCGTCGAATACGATTAAAGCTGGGCGACCAGTATCTCTAAAAAATTCACCTATTGCTGCCCCTGAAAAAGGCGCATAAAACTGAAGAGGTGCTGGATCAGCAGCACTAGCAGTTACAATAACGGTATAAGGCATGGCACCATTTTCTTCTAAAACACGAACCACGTTGGCTACAGTTGAAGCTTTTTGTCCAATGGCAACATAAATACAATACACAGGATTGCCAGCTTCATAAAATTCTTTTTGATTAATAATGGTATCAATACAAACAGCAGTTTTACCAATTTGACGGTCACCAATAATTAATTCGCGCTGTCCTCTTCCAATAGGAATCATCGCATCAATTGCTTTAATACCAGTTTGAAGTGGCTCTGTAACAGGTTGACGATATATTACGCCAGGAGCCTTTCTCTCAATTGGCATTTCGTAGGTAGCACCTTGAATAGGCCCTTTACCATCTATTGGCATTCCTAAAGTATCTACAACACGACCTAACATCCCTTCGCCAACTTTTATTGAGGCAATGCGTTTGGTTCTTTTACATGAGCTTCCTTCTCTAATTCCAATACTAGATCCTAGCAATACAGCACCTACATTATCTTCTTCAAGATTTAATACAATTGCCTGAACACCAGTTTCAAATTCAATTAATTCTCCAGATTGAACTTTAGATAGTCCGTATATTAGGGCAATTCCATCGCCCACTTGTAAAACGCTTCCAACTTCTTCTAATTCAGTTTCAGTTTTAAAGCCACTTAATTGTTCTCTTAATATTGCAGATACTTCTGCTGGTTTAATTTCAGCCATGTTTGATGGGTTATTTTAATTTAATATTTTGCTTGTTAATTGTTTTTTGATATCATTCAATTGTCTAGAAACACTTTTGTCAATTTGAACGTCGCCTACTTTTAAAATAAATCCTCCAATTGTATTGGGATCTATTTTTTCAATTATTTCAACATCTCCATTCATTTGAGATTTAATAAGCTCTTCGATTTTTTTCTTTGTACTAGTATCTAAAGCGGCAGCAGAAGTAACAATTGCAGTAAAAATATTTTTATTAATTTTAAATTGCTCGTCAAAAGCAATCGCAATTTCTTTAATAATAAATGCTCGGTGTTTTTTTGTAATCAGAATTAAAAAATTTAAAGTGATTTTATGAATATGTTTAGTAAAAATACTTTCAATGATTTTTATTTTTTTATCAATTTGTATTATTGGACTTTGAAGAAATAGTGAAAATTCGCGATTAGCGTTGCATAAATTTTCAACGCTTTTCATATCAAATCTGATGGCATCCAATTGATTATGTTCAATGGCTAAATCCATTAATGATTTGGCGTATCTATTGGCAACAATCATCTTAATTAAGTTTCAAATTTTTTGTTAAAGAAGTAACCAATTCTTTCTGTTTATCGATATTTGATAATTCAGTTTTTAATATTTTTTCGGCAATTTCGATAGATAAACTCGCAACTTGCTTTTTTAAATCTGCTACAGCAGAATTTTTTTCACTAATAATTTGTTCTCGAGCTGATGAAATAATTCTGTCGGCATCGGCTTGAGCTTTTTGTTTCGCTTCAGAAACAATTGCGTCTTTAGTTTCGCGAGCTTCTTTAAGCATCATGTCGCGTTCGGCTCTTGCTTGATTTAATATGGTTTCATTAGTTGACTTTAATTCTAGCATATCTAATTTAGCTTTTTCAGCACTTTCTAATGCAACTTTAATGCTTTCTTCGCGAGTTTTTATTGCATTAAGTATAGGTTTCCAAGCAAATTTTCCAAGCAAAACCAATAGTAATAAAAAGGTAATACTAGTCCAAAATATTAAACCCACTGCGGGTTCTAATAATCCTGCCAAAATAAATAATTGGTTCATTTGTTATAAAGGGTTTAATTAAATTTTTAAATAACCAGAGCCAATACCAACCGTAATGGCTCTGGAAAAGAATTGAACTACTTGCTCATGATTGAAACAACCACTGCGAATAGCGCTACCCCTTCTACAAGGGCAGCCGCGATAAGCATTACTGTTTGAATCTTTGCTGTGTGTTCTGGTTGACGAGCAATGGCATCCATTGCGTGACCACCAATTTGTCCGATACCGATGCCTGCACCTATTGCGGCTAAACCTGCACCTACTGCTGCGATACTACCTGTCATGTTTATTTGTTTTTATTTGTTTATTAATTTAATGATGGTTTGATGCTGCTTCTTCATTAGAATGCCCGTGGTCTTCCATGGCAGATCCAATAAATAATGCAGTTAACATTGTAAATATATAAGCTTGTAATAAAGCGACTAAGCACTCTAAAATATCTATAAATAAAGTAAAGGCAATTGATACTGGAGCAATGTAGATGCTTTTAAAAATAAAAATAAGGCCAACTAAAGAAATAACCACAATATGCCCTCCAGCAATATTAGCAAATAAACGAATCATTAAAGCAAATGGTTTACTAAAAACTCCTACTAATTCAATTGGCATTAAAATTAACCAGAGAGCAGCAGGTTTAGGGGCAAATATATGTTTCCAATATGTTTTTGAAGCATTAAAATTAGTTACAAACAAAGTTACCACAGCCAGAACCAAAGTAAAAGCTATATTACCAGTTAGGTTTGCACTTATGGGGATTAATCCTAAAACATTGTTTATTAAAATAAGAAAAAAAACAGTTAGTAAATATGGCACAAAACGTTCATACTTATTACCACCAATATTTTCTTTTGCAATATCGTCGCGAACAAAAATAATTAGAGGTTCAAAAAAAGACTGTTTACCATTAGGCGCTGAAGTAATTCCTGTTTTTTTATAGGCATTTGCAATTGAAATAAATAACCACAATAATAATGCCATTGAAATAAACATTTGCGTTACATTTTTTGTAATTGAAAAATCATAAATGGTTTCATTTAGATCTTCAGATTTAATTACCTCTTCTTCTAAATTATATCCATTATAGGAAGTTTGACCATGATTAAATTTTGCAGAACTGAATAATTGAAATCCTTTGATGTTTGAATAAATAATAACAGGGAGAGGAACAACAACGGCATCATGTCCTTCGCCCCAAAAATGCCAAGAGTGTGAATCTAAAATGTGCTCAAATGCAACTTTAGTGATATCAACCGCTTCACTTTTTGATTTGTTTTTATTTAGTGAATCAGTAACAGAATGATCTTCTGAAACAGAAGAATGTTGATTTGGTTTGTTGCTATATGATGATAAAGAAAAAAGTGCTAAAAACACTGCTAAAACAACTTTTAATAGGCCAGAAGTATTGATTTTACTAATCATTAGCTGTAACTCTTATCAGATTTTTTTAATTCGGTGACAAATGTAGTTATTTGTTTACTAAAACCAAAGCAAATTTTTTATAAAAATTAAGCATATTTAATCAAATTAGGTATTAATATCTTAAATTAACACCCAAAATAAATTAACTATTAAATGAATTATTGGCTTATTAAATCAGAACCCGCAAAATATAGCTGGGAGCAATTTAAAAAAGATAAAAAAACAACTTGGGATGGCGTAAGAAATTATGCTGCAAGAAATAACTTGAGGGCTATGAAAAAAGGAGATTTAGCATTTTTTTATCATAGTAACGATGGCATGGAAATTGTTGGTATAGCCATGCTTACAAAAGAACATTATCCGGATTCTAGCTCAAACGACCCGGCATGGTCAGCAGTAGATTTTAAGCCGTATAAAGAGTTTAATAAGACCGTTTCTTTACAACTATTAAAACAAAATGATTTTTTTAAAAATATGGATTTAATTCGTTTGGCCAGATTAAGTGTAGGAAAAGTAACTGAAACCGAGTTTTATAAAATTTGTGATTTGGGCGGAGTTAAATTATAAATAAAAAATAGTCCATTCAATTTTTAAATCGATTGAACAATTTTAATTGCTTCATTTAATCGACTATCATCAAAGCCTTTTACAATAAAATAAGGCAAGCCTGTTTTTTTAATTTCATCTTCATTCAGTTTAAAAATTAGTTCTCTATTAAATTTATTTTGCCTTTGATTATCTGCTTGCCAAGGTAAATCATTGTTTGTGAGCAAAAAGCAATTGTAGTCACTTTTACTAATTTGATCATAAATAAAAGTGGGTACTTTTTTAAATTCAAGTTCAGCCCAAATTTTTATTGTAATTAGTGAAGTGTCACAAAATAAAAGCTGATTTGCCTTTGAGGCATAATCTTTTTCAAGTTCAATTTGTTTTTTTGCAATTTTAATTAAATCAGAAAGCTCGTAATTAGAAACATGAAGAGTATTAAAATATTCTCTTGCATATTCAGGCACCCAAATAGTATTAAAGTATTTTGCCAATCTTTCGCAAAGCCAAGTTTTTCCGGTACTTTCGGCACCTATAATTGCTATTTTTTTTAAGTTGTTTTTTTCCATTTTATCCAACCATAACAAGCCATTACTGCAAATAAAAAATATAACAAAGCAAATGGCCACATATTTTTAATGCCGTATAATAATACATAAGAGATATCAATTAAAATCCAGGCAAGCCAATTTTCAAGCCATTTTTTAGTCATTATAAAAGTGTTGGTTAAGCTGGCTGCAGTAAGAATAGCGTCGAACAAGGGTTTATCGCCGCCAAAATAAATTAATAAATAATAATACACAACGGCTTGTATTGCTGTGATAACAAGAAGTAAAGGGATTAATTTAGAGTCAATATGTTTTGTAACGAACGATTCATCTTTCTTTTTGTTCCAATACATCCAACCATAAACGCTAGCGAAAAAATAAAACACCTGTAAGGTCATATCGCCAAATAAATGCTGGCGATAAAATTCAATTACCGAAGCAATTACAGCAACCAAAGAAATTGGCCAACAAAGAATATTCTGTTTTACAGTAAGCCAAACTCCAGCTACCCCAAATATAAAAGCAAGAATGCCAAGACCTGTCATCTAATTAATTTCAATACCAAGCTCTTTCATTTTCTTAATTATTTTTATAAAATTTCCTAAAGGATCTGTTGCTTTCCAGATGTATGAATTAAAAGCAATCCCATGAAAACCTAATTGATGAGTTGTTTCAATATTTTTTTCTGAAGTACCGCCTTTAGCAACTAAATTTTTCCCACAGCTTTTAATGGCTGCCAAGAGGCTTTCTTCATAAAAGCCACTGAATAATTTACCAGTCAAATTATTATACATTGTGCCAATTAAACAATAATTAAAATCATGATTTTCTGTCAAATAAACTTGTTGAATTCTTGAATAAGATCGACTTTTATGAAAATTCGTATATTTTAGTTTAAGTCTTAACCTTACAAGCCAATATTCCCAGTGTTTAGATAAATGTATGCTGCCCAAGTGAATTCCTTTTAAATTAAATTTTAAAGCTAATTTATGATGAGAGTGAAGAACAATTCGGTTATGAAAGTGTTTTGGTATACTGTTGATATAGTCTTGAATTTGAAGAGTTGTATGTTTTGACTTTCTTATGTGTAAAGTATTCAAGCCATTTTCAAACATTTTTACAACAATATCTTGTTCTAATGGCATGTCTCTTGAAGGAGTAATAACAATTAATTTCATTTTTTAATGATTTAAAAAAGCAAACTTATTTTATTTAATAAAGATATGTTTTTTTCTAGTGCATTTCCAACTACTATTATATTTGCACCAGAACTAATAGCCTGCTTGGCTTTATTTATAGAGTCAATTCCACCTCCAACCAAAATAGGAAGTGATGTTTTTAGTTTTATTTGTTTTACTAATGCGCTCGAAATTGGATTTTTTGAGCCACTACCAGCTTCTAAATAAATTAATTTAAAACCCAAAAGTTCAGCAGTAATTGCTGTATTAATTATTTCTTTTTTATTTTGGGGATTTAATGGTTTTGTTTTTGTTATTTTTTGAATGCTAGAAACACTGGTGTTATTAATTAATAAATATGCCATTGGAGCCGATTCTAATTTCATTTTTTTTATTAGAGGCGCCATTAATAATTGTTTGGTTATTAAATAATCAGGATTTGTACCCGAGATTAAGCTAGGTAAAAATAACCCATCGGCTTCTTTTGTAAGTTGAGTTTCATCTCCAGGAAAAAGAATAATGGGAATATTAGAATGTTTCTTTATAGCTAAAACGGTAGTTTTAATATTACCTTTTTCAAGAATACTTCCGCCAACTAAAAAACAAAAAACAGAGCGTTGATTGCATAATTTTATTAAATCTAAATTAAATTTATCGGGATCGATAAGCACAGCTAAAAGAGGCTTTTTAGTCTCTGTAACGGATTTAATAAGCAAACTAAACTTCATCAACACTATAAACTAAAATATAATTTTCTATTTTCTCTTTATTTAAAAGATATCTTGTCTTTTTTTTACCAATTTCAATTCGGCCATAAAAGGTATTGTTTAAAAAATCTTCAACAAACAAATTTTTTATGAAGTCAATATTTTTTAACCCATAAAGTTTAAATAAAGTTTCTTTACTCGACCAATAGGTAATTAATTTTTCAACATCGTTATTCGCAAAATTAAGTTCATGCTCGTTTAAATATTTGTGTTTAATTTTTAAAACTTTATTTCTAATTAATTCAATGTCTATTCCGCTTACTGCTTTTTTATTTATAATTATTGCCAATTTATCATAAGAGTGAGAAATTGAAATATGTTCTGTTCGATTATTTAAGAATGGTTTGTTTTCAGGTGTGTATAAAAGTTCAAATGCAGTAGAATTAAGTAAACGCTCTATAACCCATTTAGATCCTGCTTTCTCAATTTCACGCCTTGTTAAATTTAATTTATTTAACGAGAACATCTTTAGGTCAAGAATTCCAATGGTAGAATCATCATTTATTTTTTTTAAACTTAACACCAATTAATTTGTTGAATTTTACAAACTTATAACTTATCTTTGAAATCTTTAAAAATAAAATATAAATAACATGTCAACAACCAAAACAAATTATAGTAAGTTTAAAGTAAAAGATATTTCTTTGGCTGAATGGGGTCGTAAAGAAATAAAATTAGCTGAAGAAGAAATGCCAGGATTAATGGCACTAAGACAAGAGTTTGGACAAACTAAACCTTTAAAAGGAGCAAGAATTGCCGGCTGTTTACACATGACAATTCAAACAGCTGTGCTCATCGAGACTTTAAAAGAATTAGGTGCCGAAGTAACCTGGAGTTCATGTAATATTTTTTCTACACAAGACCACGCCGCCGCTGCTATTGCCGCTGCAGGTATACAGGTTTATGCATGGAAAGGAATGACCGCCGAAGAATTTGATTGGTGTATTGAGCAAACATTATGGTTTGGAGAAGATCGTTTGCCTTTAAATATGATTTTAGATGATGGTGGCGATTTAACAAATATGGTTTTTGATCACAATCCAGAATTAGCTGCTGGAATTAGAGGCTTATCAGAAGAAACAACTACTGGTGTTCATCGTTTATATGAGCGAATGAAAAACGGAACTTTAATGTTGCCAGCCATTAACGTGAACGATTCGGTTACAAAATCTAAATTTGATAATAAATATGGCTGTAGAGAGTCATTGGTTGATGCAATTCGCAGAGCAACAGATATTATGATGGCAGGAAAGGTTGCTTTAGTTGCTGGATATGGTGATGTTGGAAAAGGTTCAGCGCAATCGTTATCATCGCAAGGTGTTCGTGTAATTGTTACCGAAATTGACCCTATTTGCGCATTGCAGGCCGCAATGGATGGATACCAAGTTCAAAAAATGGATAATGCAGTTAAAATCGCTGATATTATTGTGACTACTACGGGTAATAAAGACATTGTTGTTGGCCGTCATTTTGAAAACATGAAACATGGCGCCATTGTTTGTAATATTGGCCATTTTGATACTGAAATTGACATGGCTTGGTTAAATAAAACTCATGGATCTTCTAAAGATACCATTAAGCCACAAGTTGATAAATATACCATCAACGGAAAAGATATAATAGTTTTAGCAGAAGGACGTTTAGTTAATTTGGGATGTGCTACTGGTCACCCAAGTTTTGTTATGAGTAATTCATTTACTAATCAAACTTTAGCTCAATTAGAATTATGGACAAATACTTCTGCTTATGAGAAAAAAGTTTATGTTTTACCAAAAATTTTAGATGAGAAAGTAGCTCGTTTACATTTAGCTAAAATTGGTGTTGAATTAGATACTCTTAATAAAGATCAAGCAGATTATATTGGCGTAAAAATAGAAGGTCCGTTTAAAGGAGAAGCTTATCGCTATTAATTCAAGAATAAATTTAATAAAAAAACCTCAATATTTAGTTGAGGTTTTTTTATTAATTAAAGGGATATTTAAATCTCATTATTTTTTGTAAAACTAATTTTTTTAAATTTTTATAAAACAATTAATTAGTTATTCATTTTTAAATAAAGGAAAAACTTCCATCATTGTATTTACTTTCTTCTTAATTTTTTTTAGTTCTTTCAAATTATCTTTATTTGTTAAAACAGCATCTATTAAAGAAACGATTTTTAGTGATTCTTTTTCTTTTAATCCTCTGGTAGTTATTGCAGGAGAACCTATTCGAATACCTGATGTAACAAAAGCAGATTTATCATCGTAAGGCACCATATTTTTATTTACCGTAATATTTACTTGTTCAAGGGCCGCTAAGGCTTCTTTGCCTGTGATATTTTTATTACGTAAATCGATTAAAAACATATGATTATCTGTTCCCTTTGAAACAATATCGTAACCTAATGCACTAAATCCGTTGGCCATAGTTTGAGCATTTTTGACTACTTGAACGCAATAGTGCATGTAATCATCGCTTAATGCTTCGCCGTAAGCTATTGCTTTTGCCGCAATCACATGTTCTAAAGGACCGCCTTGAGTGCCAGGGAAAACAGACATGTCGAGTAGATTACTCATCATTTTAATTTCGCCTTTCAAAGTTTTTTCGCCAAATGGATTTTCGAAATCTTTTCCCATCATAATCATTCCTCCGCGAGGCCCTCTTAATGTTTTATGAGTTGTGGTGGTAACGATATGGCAGTGTGGCAAAGGGTCGTTTAAAATCCCTTTTGCAATTAATCCACTGGGATGAGATATATCTGCTAATAAAATAGCGCCAACTGCATTTGCAATTTTTCTTAATCTAAGGTAATCCCAATCTCTTGAGTATGCGCTAGCCCCACAAATAATCATTTTTGGATTTTCTTTTTTTGCCGTGGCTTCTAGTTTATCATAATTAATAAGTCCAGTTTCTTTTTCTACCCCATAAAATTTTGGTTCATATAATTTACCAGAAAAATTAACTGCCGAACCATGAGTTAAATGCCCTCCATGAGATAAGTCTAATCCTAATATGACATCGCCAGGTTTTAAGCAGGCCAACATAACAGCGGCATTAGCTTGAGCTCCCGAATGGGGCTGGACGTTAACCCATTCGGCGCCAAATAATTTTTTGGCTCGGTCAATGGCTAATTGCTCAATTTTATCAACCACTTCGCAGCCACCATAATATCTTTTAAAGGGAAGACCTTCGGCATATTTATTGGTTAAAACACTGCCCATAGCCTGCATCACTTGATTACTCGCATAATTTTCGGATGCTATTAATTCAACACCTGATGTTTGGCGGTGTAATTCTTCTTTTATTAATTTAAAAATAGTAGAATCTTTTTTAATCATTTTTTATCGATTTGTTATATAGTTTTTCTGATGCCAACAAAATTAAACAAATTAAAGGAGATTGAGCAATTCCTAAAAGCCATCTGCTTAGTGTATATTCATCGCTTTGAAGTCGATTATTAATAAGGTAGCCATATAGCATTGCAACTGAAGCTATTAATAGCATTAGAGCATAAGCTATAAAAAGAAGTTTAATTAAAAAAGCTGTATTTGTAAATTTTTTTAATGTAAAATAATTGCATATTAAAAATAAACCAGCCCAAAAAAAAGTAAAAATATATTTAAAATAGTATAAACTTTTAAAGGAAAAGGAATCAAAGAAGAACATTAATTTAGGAATTGGTAATTCTGGAATTCGATTGTAATATTTATAATACATAATATTATTAAGGTGAACGAAGAAAAATTCACGAAAATATCCCATACAAGCAAAACAAATTAAAAATAAAATTATCCATTTTAGTTTATTCATGAATTACTATTAATTTTTTCAGAAAACTTATTTATCCAAATTAACCATAAAAGAAAAATAACTCCATAAATAATAAAAGTAAAAGTATAGGTATGATTAAATTCTAATAAATCTGGCCGATAAAACGAAATCAATGCTAAAGCTAATACTCGAAAAATATTAAGCAAATGAATGATTAAAATACCTATTGGAATATACCAAAATTTATGTTTTTGGTTTCCGGGATAGGCGATAATAAAAACTGAAAAAAGAGCAAAAAGAGTAATGGCATTACAATTTGAACCAACCCAAACTCCATTTGCTCCATCGATGCCAATTACTTGCATGTCTCTATCCTGAAGCACTTTATATGTTTTAAAACCCAATAAATTTAGTAAAAAGTCAGATGAATTTATGATTAAACCAATGAAATTTTGGTCGTAATAAGTGTATTTTTTAACAATAAATTGATAAACAAGATAAAGCAAAGCATATAAAAAAGTAGAGATTAAAATAAAACGAATAAAGACATTAGGTTTATTTAACGCTTTCATTTAAATAATAATTTAGTTAAAATTATTTTGTTTTATGAATATCATTTATTTTTTTTACTCCATAAGCTATTCCAGCAGCAATTAAAAAGCCAACACCCCCATCTATTGGAATGCATGGCGGCGGCCAACAAGAAGGGCCAGATGGAGGCCCAACTTGGGCATAAATTAAAGAATTACCAATAATCCCGAATAATATATAGATTGAGCGTAATTTCATTTAGTTTTTAACAAACACATTTAATTGTTTATAACTTTTAACAATGGGGGTGCGAACTTAATAATTTTTTATGTCAAAAAGAAATTTATTTTGATGTATACAAGGCATTAAAACCATTATAATAGCTTTATATTTGTTTAATTATTTATTTTGGCAACTGTAACAAAAAAAAATACCCGACAGGCAATTGTATCTCAAAAAGACATTAACCTTGTATTAAGGATAATAAAGTCTAATTGGTGGATACCTTTAATAGTAGTCCCTATTTTTTATGCAATTGGTAATTTTTATGTTTACCGATTAACCGATATATATCAAGCATCTACTGAATTTTTGTTAAAAAATAACGATGTATTTGACGAAAAAAGTGTTTTAACTGGCGATAATTTTTATTCAGCAGGAAATACTTACATCGATAATACAAATCAAATTCGTGTAATTAAGTCATACGATATGGCTGGTAAAATTGTAGATAAGTTATGGCAAAAATTACAAGTATCGTATTACATTGTTGGTAAGGTTCGAACAACCGAAATATTTAACGAATTACCATTTAGTATTGATGTAAATGCAGCTAGTTCTATTATTTCTGGACAAATTATCGATTTTAAAATCATTAATACTAATCAGTACCAATTAGAGTATTCAAAAGATGGAGCAATAGTAACAAAAACAGGTAATTTTGGTGAAGATTTGATCGATACTGATTTTAATTTTAATATAAAATTGTCCAATTTTTTTATTCCAACTAACATATCAAATTACAAAGTTATTTTTTATCAATTTAAACTAAATTCTAAAGAAGAAGCAATTCAGAAAATAAGAAGTGATTTAATTGTTGAAAATCCAGAGTTTACAAATATTTTAACTTTAAAATTAACAGATGTTATTCCCGAAAGAGCGGTGTTGATTTTAGATACCCTTTGCAATATCTATTCCGAGAGTAAGTTAAAAAGCCGTTTTGATATTAATGATAGAACTATAGAATATATCGACAAACAGTCAAATGAATTGTTATTTTCTTTAAAAAGTATCCAAGATACAATGGCTAACTATAAACAAAAAAAAGCTATTATTAATTTAGATTGGCAGCAAACTGATTTTTTAAATAAAATTGGTATATATGATGGTCAGCGCTCTCAGCTTCAACTTCAGTTAAATGGGCTTAATGATTTAGAAAAATATATCATAGAGGATAAGGACCCCGTTTTTTTACCCCCCAATGCATACATTATCGAAAAAGCAGGTTTCCTTAATCAAGCCATTACCGAATTGTACACTAAACAATTGGAATTAAATCGCTTGTTAAGCTCTGCAAAAGATGATAATCCTTTAGTTAAAGATTTAAAAGGTTCTTTAAAAAGAGTTAAGCAAGATTTACTTGTATATATCAATAATACGCGTAAAGCAGTAAAGCAGCAATCTGATAATGTGAATGCTGAGATTGTAAAATATATTTCTCAAGCAAAGCAAATTCCTTCTGAACAACAGGATGTTGTTAATATTCAAAGAAGGACGGCAGTTAATGAGAAGCTTTACGAATATTTATTAGAGAAAAAAGCAAGCACCAAAATAGCCAAGGCTTCAATTGTGTCAGATGTTAAAATTGTTGAAAAACCAAGGTCCTTGGGTGTTTCAACTCCAGATAAACCTAAATTAAAAAAACAATTTTTAAGCACCGGCATCTTATTTTCTTTACTAATTATATTTACACGATCTTTATTTTATCAAAAAATAAAAACAGTAGATCATTTAAAAGATTTAACTGATTTACCTTTGATAGGTGTTTTGCCCTATGTCAAAAATGTCGATAATGAAAGCATTGTAGTCGATCAAAGTCCTAATTCTGTTATTGCAGAATCTTTTCGAAATTTTCGAACTAATTTGCAGTACGCCAATGTTGGCTTAAATAATAAAAGTTTTATAGTAACTTCTTTTATGCCCGGTGAGGGAAAAACATTTACCTCTGTAAATTTAGCAACTGTATTAGCTAAGTCAGGTAAAAAAACAGTGATATTGGAGTTAGATTTGCATAAACCTCGTGTTTATAAAAGATTTGGTTTGGCGCCTCAGCTAACTGGCATTACCACTTATATAAATGGCGATAGTTCTTACGAAGATCTTGTTTCAAAAACGCATATTCCAAATTTATATTGCATGTATTCTGGTCCTGTACCTCCAAATCCTTCAGAATTGGTGCTCTCAGAAAAAATGAAAAAAATGATTTCTAAAGCAAAAGAAGATTTTGATTTTGTTGTAATAGATACTCCGCCAGCAGGTTTATTATCAGACTCTGTCTATTTAATCGAACAAGTAGACTCTTCAATTTTTGTTTTAAATGCAAATTCGAGCACTAAAAAAGTAATTACTTTTTTAGAAAGTATTATCGAAGATAATAACATACAAAATGTTTTATTAATTCTAAACGGCGTTGAGCTTAGTAAAAACAAGTACTATTATTCAGGCTATGGCTATAGCTATGGTTATGGTTACGGTTATGGTTATGGTTACGGTTACGGTAAAGGGTATAAAAAAACCTAAGTCTTATAAATTTTTATGTTATTAATTATGAGGTGTTTATATTTATTTCGAATTTCTTTTGCGACATTTTTCTAGCTTATTTTTGCTTTTTCAAAGTATTTTAATCAAATTTGTTGTATTAATTGAGTAGTTTTATTACTCGAAATCATGATAGAAACGTTAATATCTTCAAAAACTAGAGTTAAGCTGCTGCTTAAATTTTTTTTAAATGCGAGCAATACTGCTTATTTAAGAAATTTAGAAGAGGAGTTTGGTGAGTCTACTAATGCAATTCGGTTAGAATTAAATAAATTCGAAAAAGCTGGTTTTTTGGCTACCTCAAGTAATGGAAATAAAAAAATATTTACAGTTAATACCAAACACCCTTTATTTCCTGATATTAATCGAATCATCATGAAAATGACGGGCGTCGAATATGTTGTAGATTATATGTTGCAACGAATAGGTGATTTAGAAAAAGTATATTTAGTTGGTAACATGAGTAAAGGAAAAGCCACACAAATTATTGATTTAGTTTTGGTGGGCGACAACCTCAATAAAACATTTTTAATTGAACAAATTGAAAAGGCCGAAAAAAAAATTGATAAAAAAATAAGGTACGTTCACTTTGAAACAAAAGAATTTAATTTATTAAGTATTCAAGAGCAGGGCATGCACCCCTTATTAATATGGAGCAAATAATATTAAATGTTTTTAATTAAAAGCGATTAAAGAAAAAGACATATAGTTTAAATTTTATTCAATTAAATTTAAACAGCTATCTCCAACTTAGTTACTGTGACTGAGGTGGCGAAGCTTTAAAAAAGCACAGCAAAAAACAAAATCTGATTAAAAATATTTTTTAAAATAAATTTATGCTGTACTATTTAAACCATAATTTAAGCCAATTTTTTTAGATTTTATTTGGTAAAAAAATAATATAATTTGAATTGGAAAGCTTTATATGTTGCCTCTCGAGCAGAAAAAAAAGTTTGTCTGCGCCTTATTAATTTAGGGCTTGATGCTTACGTGCCATTAAAAAAAGAAAAAAAACAATGGAGCGATAGAAAAAAAATTGTAATCAGCCCACTTATTAATGGATATGTTTTTGTAAAAACGAATGAAAAAAACAGAGAGTTAGTTTTTAAATCACCCGGAGTAATTCAATACTTGAGATATAACGGAGAGGATGCCATTGTTCGTGATGTTGAAATTGACATTTTAAAAAGTATAGAAGAAAAAGGCTACTACGCAGAAGCCAAGCCATCTGAAAAATTATTACCTGGACATAGAACTCAAATTTTACATGGACCATTTAAAGGGATGACAGGCATTGTAGAGCATAAATCCGGAAATGAACTTTATACCATTACTCTTGAAAGCATAGGCTATACATTAAAAATAAATTTGCCAATAGAAGTACTTATTAAAAAATAAATCTTGATTATTTGTTAAGTTGAAATATTTAATTTAAATAATATAGATTTAAAGAATCTAATCAATTTATTAGTCGGAAATAAAAAGAAAGTGTTTAAAAATGATTAATCAAAAGAATGAGTAATAGCGAAGAGTGGGATTTAATAGTAAAACCAAAATCATCCTGGTTTGAATTTAATTTCAAAGAAATATGGCGTTATCGCGATTTGCTGTTTATGTTTGTAAAGCGTGATATTGTATCTACCTATAAACAAACCATATTGGGGCCCCTTTGGTTTTTTATTCAACCAATATTAACTGCTCTTACATTCACCATTATTTTTGGAAACATTGCGAATTTAAGCACTGATGATAAACCCAAATTTTTATTTTATTTGGCTGGTACAACCTGTTGGAATTATTTTGCAGATTGTTTAAACAGCACGTCAGGAACCTTTATTAATAATGCTGGTATTTTTGGTAAAGTTTATTTTCCACGTTTAATATCTCCGTTATCTGTTGTTATTAGTAGTGTGTTAAAGTTTTTAATTCAATTTATGCTTTTTATAGCTGTATTTGTATTGATGTATTTTAACGACGCCAATTTGCAACCAAACAAACTGATGTTATTTATTCCTTTTTTAGTTTTACTAATGGGTATTATGGGTTTGGGTCTTGGTATTATTGTTTCATCGTTTACCACCAAATACCGCGATTTACGATTTTTAATCAGTTTTGGTATTCAATTATTTATGTATATCACTCCGGTTATTTTGCCATTGTCTCAATTTAAAGGCCTTATGAAAAAAGTGGTTATGGCTAATCCAATGACTCCCATTATAGAAACCTTTAAAGCTGCCTTTTTAGGAGTGCCAAAAGATTATGCGATAAATGGATTGTTTTATACTACAGCATTTACTATTGTGGTTTTTTGTTTAGCTATATTAATTTTTAATAAGGTTGAAAAATCTTTTATGGATACCGTTTAAAAGCAATGCGTAACACCGTTATAAAAGTAGAGAATTTAGGAAAGCAATACCGCTTAGGTGATATTGGAACTGGTACTATTAGTCATGATTTAAATCGATGGTGGGCAAGGGTACGCGGAAAAGAAGATCCGTTTTTAAAACTGGGGGAAGTAAATGATAGAACTCAAAAAGGAATCAGTGATTTTGTGTGGGCCTTAAAAGATGTATCATTTGATGTGAACCAAGGTGATGTATTAGGAATTATTGGAAAAAATGGGGCAGGAAAATCGACCTTATTAAAAATATTATCACGTACTACTTCACCTACAACAGGCAGTTATAAAGTAAAAGGACGAATCGCATCTTTGTTAGAAGTTGGTACCGGATTTCATCCTGAGCTTTCGGGGCGAGAAAATATTTTTTTGAATGGCGCTATTTTGGGTATGACAAAATCTGAAATCAAATCGAAGTTTGATGAAATTGTTGATTTTAGTGGTGTAGAACGATATATTGATACGCCTGTTAAACGATACTCATCCGGTATGTATGTGCGCCTCGCATTTGCTGTAGCAGCTCACCTTGAACCTGAAATATTAATTGTAGATGAGGTATTGGCTGTTGGTGACCAGGAATTCCAGGATAAATGTCTTGGTAAAATGAAAGATGTTTCGCAACAAGGTCGAACGGTTTTATTTGTTAGCCATAATATTGGCGCAGTTAAAAATTTATGTAACAAAGGTCTTTACTTAAGAAACGGTACTATGGCCGATATTGGTAGTGTAGAAACAGTTTTGCAAAGTTATTCCATGGATATGGAGAAAAAATTTTTAAGCAAAGATCTCACAACAAGGGAAGATAGAAAAGGAGATGGATCTATACTTGTAAAGAATATTGAGATCGTAAATGGTTTTGGTCAACAAACCGATACATTAAATGCGGGCGATAAGTTCTCACTAAAAATAAATACAGCAAAAATAAAAAATTTCAATAACGATCATTTTTATGCGGCATTGATTATCCGCGATGGTTTTGGAGATCGCTTAACAACCATAAGTTCTGATTTTAGTAAAACAAAGATCAGTTTAAAAGATGAAAACGAAATAACTTTTGATATTGAAAAATGCCCGTTCTCAACCGGCGTTTATTCTGTTAGTGTTTTGCTATGGTCTGAAGCCAACATTATTGATGATCTTGAAAATGCTTTCTCATTTAAGGTAATTGAAAACGATTATTACGGTAATGGTGTTTCGCAGGGCGCTAACATCGATCGTTTTTTTATGGATTATAAATGTTATGCTAAATAAGATCTATAATTCTTTAAAATTTAGACTAGTATTTTATCCAAAAAAATATTTTAAAATATGTTTAAGGATATTTCCAATATTCAGGAAGATCCAAAACACACGTAAAACACAAACACCTATTACATTTTCACTTTGGTTTCATCAAAAAATATTAGGCGTAAATAAAAAAGCATATTGGCCGGTGCACAGAACAAGTCTTGTACAGGGAGAAAAAAATATTTTGATCGGTATAGAAACCTCTCCGGGGCTTATGCCCAATTGTTATATTGAAGCAGTATGTACCAATGTTGTTATTGGAGACTATACACAAATAGGCCCCGATGTTGGCATTCTTTCTTCTAACCATTCGCTTACAAACAACCGTATTAGTGAAGTTAAAGGTCCAATAGTTATAGGTAAGTATTGTTGGCTTGGTATGGGAAGCCGTATTTTATCCGGCGTTCAGCTTGGTGATTATACAGTGGTGGGCGCAAATGCAGTGGTTACAAAATCTTTCACTGAAGGTTATTGTGTATTAGGAGGAAATCCTGCCAGGGTCATAAAAAAAATAAATAAAGAAGAATGTGTTTTTCATAAAAGTGAAAATGAATATGTAGGATATTTTAAAGCCACTGATTTTGAAAAATATAAAAATAAACACCTTACAATAAATATATAATGTGTGGCATAGCCGGAATATTTAATTTAGACGGACAACCTGTAAGCTATAATCTCATTATGGCAATGAATAATGCTTTAGCCCATCGTGGGCCTGATGGTGAGGGTGTTTATATAGATGAAAATATTGGATTTGGGCATAGGCGCCTTTCTATTTTAGATACTTCTGCAAATGGCGCCCAACCAATGCACTCAAAAAATGGGGAATGGTGCGTAACGTTTAATGGCTGCATTTATAATTATAACGAAATTAAAGTTAAACTCAGAAGTCTTGGCCATCAATTCACGTCTACTTCTGATACAGAAATAATTTCAGAAGGGCTTGCTGCTTATGGCCCTTCTGTATTTGAGCAGTTTAATGGTATGTTTGCTATTGCCGCATTTCATAAGCCTTCAAAAACATTGTATCTCTCGCGTGACAGGTATGGTATTAAACCTTTGTACTATTGGTTCAACAACAAAACAATTGTTTTTGCCTCAGAGATTAAAGCAATTTTAAAACATCCCGAATATAAAATAAACGTTAAACTAAGTGCGCTTAACGAATATTTTACTTTTCAAAATATGTTTACATACAATACTTTGTTTGAAGGGGTAACAATGTTGCCACAAGCAAATACTGTAAAGATAAACAGCGGTTCTGTTTCAGTAATTCATCAATCCTGGTGGGATTATGATTTTACACAAACAGATGAAAAAATGAGTTTTGAGGATGCTAAAGATGAAACCGCACGTTTATTTAAAAATGCTGTTACACGGCAAATGATAGCTGATGTACCTGTGGGTTCCTACCTTTCAGGTGGTATGGATTCAGGCTCAATTACAGCAATTGCATCAACTCAGGTAAAACGTCTTTCAACTTTCACATGTGGTTTTGATATGTCATCGGTAACCGGTGTTGAAGCAAATTATGATGAGCGCCGTGATGCAGAGTTAATGGCCAATTGGTTTAAGACCGAACATTTTGAACAGGTTATAAATGCCGGTGACCTGGGTTGGTCCTTGCCGCGAGTTGTAAATCATTTAGAAGATCTGCGGGTAGGCATGAGCTATCCTAATTATTATATTTCTCGTTTAGCATCAAAATTTGTAAAAGTATGTTTGCAAGGCACAGGTGGTGATGAATTATATGGCGGTTATCCCTGGAGATATTACCGCGTTTTTAAATCAGTAAGTCAGCAGGATTATTTTGATCAGTATTACAATTTTTGGCAACGCCTGGTTCCGGATGGAGACAGAAGTAGTTTATTTAACAAGGATGTAAGCTCTAAAATGAATTTCAACGAACCAAAAGAAATTTTTGAACGGGTTTTTACATTCAATAAATCTTTGCGTTACGAAAATCCTGAACAGCACATTCAAAATTCATTATATTTTGAAATTAAAACTTTTTTACCTGGCCTTTTATTAGTGGGCGATAAATTATCAATGGCCAATGGGCTTGAAGAACGTTTTCCTTTTCTTGATAACGACCTTGTTAACTTTGCTCAAAAAATACCTGTTCGTCATAAACTTGCCAACCTGGAAAGCATGAAACGCATTGACGAAAATGCGACCGGAGATAAAAAGAAAATGTACCAGGAATATGATGATGGCAAAAATGTATTGCGTAAAGCAATGATGGATTTTTTGCCGGAAGAAATTATTAATAGAAAAAAACAAGGGTTCTCGGCTCCGGATGAAAGTTGGTATAGAGGAGAAAATGCTGGATATGTAAAAGACTTATTGCTTAATAAAAAAACTGTGAGCTCTGAGTTTATTGATCCAAAATATATCGAAAAGATCATAGATGAACATATTAAAAAGCGAATTAATCACCGCTTATTAATTTGGTCGTTTATGAATTTTGAATGGTGGTGCAGATTATTTTTATTAAATCAAAAAATTGAAGATTAATATGATAAAACCCTACGCACCAAGAGTAACGCGATTATTACAAATTGGAGCAAAATTTTGTAGTAAATGCATTTATGATAGTACAGTTCCGAAAATAACTTTTGACGAAAAAGGCGTTTGCAGTTATTGCAAAATGATTGAAGATATTGACAGGCAATTTAAAGCCGCTACACCTGAAGGCGAAAAAGAATTTGATGCGATATGCGAGCAGATTAAAAAAGACGGTAAGAATAAAAAATACGATTGTGTAATTGGGGTTAGCGGAGGAACAGATTCTTCATACATGGTTTGGCTTGCAATCAAAAAAGGCTTAAGACCATTAGGAGTTCATTATGATAATACATGGAATACAAATATTGCAACTCAAAATATCACAAATGTTCTCGGGAAATTAAACGTTGATCTTTATACACATGTGGTAGATAATAATGAAATGGATGATATTTTTCGTTCATTTTTCAAAGCAAGTGTTCCCGATCTTGATAGCCCTACTGATCTTGCCCTGGCCGAAGTGCTTTATAGAGTTGCAAATAAATATGGTGTTAAATATATTTTAGAAGGACATTCTTATAAAACAGAAGGGGTTTCTCCTTTAGGTTATAATTATATTGATGGTGGGTATATTAAAACTGTGCAAAAACAATTTGGCGCAAAAAAAATAAAAACATATCCTTTAATGGATTTTACTTCGTTCTTAAAATGGGTAGCTATAAAACGTATCAAAAAAATACGACCATTTTGGTACATCAAGTATAATAAAGAAGAAGCAAGAGCCATGCTTGAAAAAGAATTTGGCTGGCAATATTATGGCGGACATCATTTGGAAAACAGGATGACGGCCTTTTGGCAAAGTTATTATACACCTACAAAATTTGATATAGACCAAAGAAATAATAGTTTAGGTGCGTCCTGTAGAAGTGGATTTATGACACGAGAAGAAGCTTTTAAGGAATATACAAAACCTCCTCATTTAGAAGGTGACTTGGTAGAGTATTTTATTAAACGCATGGGTTTTACACAGGATGAATTTGAGAAAATCATGAGTCAGCCCAAAAAAACATTCAGAGATTATAAAACATATAAGCAGCGTTTTGAAAAATGGAGACCATTGTTTTTCATTTTAGCAAAAGCAAATTTAGTACCTATGAGTTTTTATTATAAATATACCTCTAAAGAAGAATTATAATGATTACCATTATTAATTACGGAATGGGCAATTTAGGGTCGGTTACTAATATGCTGAAAAAAATTGGCGTACCTTGTAAGATCACATCCGATATAAATGAGATAGAACAGGCTAAGAAAATTATTTTACCCGGTGTTGGTGCTTTTGATGCAGCTGTTAGCAGAATTGATGAATTAAATTTACGACCCGTTTTAACCTATAAAGCAAAAGAACAAAAAATCCCTTTTCTAGGTATATGCCTTGGCATGCAGCTGCTTTGCGAAGGAAGTGAAGAAGGGGTTTTAAAAGGTTTGAATTTTGTATCTGCAAATACAATAAAATTTAAATTCGATAATGGTTCAGATCTTAAAATCCCACACATGGGTTGGAACTTTGTTAAAGAAAATACAAAGAGTAAATTAACAGAAGGGTTTACTGATGAATACAGATTTTATTTCGTTCACTCCTATTATGTGTTATGTGATAAACCCGAAAATAGCATTTTAAAAACCACTCATGGTGTAGAATTTGATTCCGCCATACAACATGAAAATGTATATGGCGCACAATTTCATCCTGAAAAAAGTCATAAATACGGCATGCATTTATTAACTAATTTTTCTAAAATTTAAGTGCTACAAACACGCTATATACCCTGTTTATTATTAAAAGATAATGGTTTGGTAAAGACCATTAATTTTAAAAATCCTAATTACGTTGGTGATCCTATAAATACGGTTCGCATATTTAACGAGAAAGAAGTTGATGAACTTATTTTCTTGGATATTGACGCTTCTCCTAAACATAAAGAACCAAACTATAAATTGATTGCTGAAATAGCCGATGAGTGTTTTATGCCTTTGGCTTATGGTGGTGGCATCACTCATTTTGAGCAAGCTCAAAAAATATATAACATAGGCGTTGAAAAAATCGCGATTAATACAGCGGCCCATAAAGACCTTGCATTAATAACTCGCATTGCTGAGGTATATGGTAACCAAGCGGTAATTGGTATTATAGATGTAAAGAAAAATTTATTTGGTAAATATCAGGTTGTTTCTAATTCTGCAAATTCAAAACACGACGATAAACCTGAGGAATGGGCCAAAAAGCTGATAGAGGCAGGAGTAGGTGAAATACTCATAACAAGTGTTGATAAAGAAGGCACATGGAGTGGGTTGGATGTAGAATTGACAAAAAAAATTACCTCTAACGTCAATGTTCCTGTTATAGCTCATGGTGGAGCAGGCAGTGCTGAACATATTAAAGAGGCTATAACTATCGGCGGAGCAAGTGCAGTAGCAATGGGTAGTATGGTAGTGTATCAAAAACAAGGCATGGGTGTTTTAATTAATTTCCCCGATAGAAAAAATCTTATCTGATGAAAAGCGGATTTACATTTGAAAATATAGAACATCAATACGCAGAAGCTATTAAATTAGGGTATCAATTTGTTACCTGTGAACAATTTGTGAAATTGAAACCGACGTTAACTTCGGCCGATAAAATTATTGTTAATCGAATAGACATTGATTTCGCGGCGAAAAAAACAGAACGACTTGTAAATATTTTTAATAAACTAAATATTAAGGCGACGTTTTTTTTAAGACTGCATGCGCCGGAATATAATCCCTTTTCGTTTGAAATATATAGAATCATCAGGCATTTAATCGCATCGGGACACGAATTAGGGTATCACTCTGAAATTGTTGACCAGGCAGCGATATGGGATGAAGATGCTGAGAAATGTTTACTAAGGGATTTAGATGTCATTAATAGAATATTTAATACTAAAATAGTTGGTGTTGCTAGTCATGGAGGAACCACGGGGCTTAATAATCTGGATTTTTGGAAAGATAAAAAGCCTTCTGATTTTGACTTATTATATGAAGGCTATGATCACCAACCAGAATTCAATTTATTCCAGGAAGCGTTTTATGTTTCCGATTCAGAATGGACACGATGGAAATGCTATGATAAAGGGAAATTAGCACAAGGAAACCGAAAAACGTTTTTGGAACATGCTAAGGATGGACATTCATTAATCTATTTACTAATACATCCAGATACTTATTTCGATAATCATTTTTATGAATGATTTTGAACGTAAAATTTTAATACTGAGATAAAAACTACAAACATGATCATCATCACAGGAGCTTCAAAAGGCATTGGAAAGTACTTATTTGAAAGATTTAAAAAAGAAGGACAAGCAGTTATTGGCACCTACAATTCGTCCAATAAAACAAATGACAATAATATGTATAAGCTGAACATTACAGATGAAAGTGAGGTAATAGCTTTTTTCGATAAAATAAGTGCTCAACTTAAAAAAAATGTAATAATCAATTGTGCAGGAATTAACTACACCGCTTTGGCGCATAAGTCGAACATAGTTGAATGGGCAAATGTTGTAAATGTGAATTTAGTAGGGACTTTTAATATTATACACCATATCCTCCCTTTTATGAGAGAGGAAGGCTACGGTAGAATTATTAATTTATCTTCCGTTGTAGCTCGTCTTTCCATCCCCGGAACAAGTGCCTATGCGGCATCCAAATCAGGGTTGTGGGGATTGTCAAGAAGCATTGCTGCTGAAAATGCAAAAAAAGGAATCACCATCAACACGCTCAATTTAGGCTATTTTAACATTGGAATGATTGCCGAAGTATCGGAAACATTTAAGGTAGAGATAAAAAATAAAATTCCTATGGGAGATTTCGGAAAACCAGAAAACATCTATAATTGTATTCAGTTTTTATTGAATTCAGATTATGTAACTGGATCGGAAATAGATATTAACGGAGGTATTATATAAGCAAGCTATGATTTTTGAAAATAAAAAAAATAACGTTTTCATCAAAGCGGAAAAGATTAACATCGATGAAAACACATCTTTTGGGAACAATATCTCTATCACTGTAGCCGGTGAATTTCGACTTGGAAAACACAGTAGAATTGGAGACAACACTGTTATTCAAGGTAACAATGTGTTGATAGGAGATCATTTTTATAATTCACTTGGAATGCAAGTAGGTGCTGGCGGACAAACATACCCCAATGCCAACTTAACGATAGGCGATAGATGTGTTATTCACGACAATGTAATCAATGTATGCGAACCCGTAGAAATAGGAAATGATGTTGGCTTTTCAGGTAGAGTAGAAGTAGTAACGCATGGCTTTTGGTTGTCGGTACTAGATGGTCATCCAGCTAATTTCGGCAAGGTTAAAATTGGAAATGGTGTTATTTTAGGATTTAGTTCTACCATTCTGATGAATACTGAAATAGCCGATAATATTACACTTGGAGCACATTCTCTTGTTTCAAAAAGTTTGTTAATGCCCAACGCGGTTTACGCAGGAGCACCTGCAAAGTGGATTCGCAATGTGGTACCAATAAAAACAACGGAGGAAAAAGTGATGAAGATTCTAGACATTATCACCAAATACAATGAAATAGCAAAGCATCATAAAATAAATCCAAAAATATCTTTCAAATATCCGTGGATTCAAGTGAATGAATTTTGCTGTAATGTAGAAACTTTTGAATACCGAGGGACAGAAGATAACGAGACAGATAATTTTAGAGATTATTTTAGAAAATGGGGGATAAGAATATATACTCCTCGCCCATTTGCTACACACTTTAAGTTTTAACACACGCTTACTCTATATTGAATAATAAAAAAAATCCGAAATGAAAATTGCCTGTATTGCAAACATGAATAATAACATGTTTTGTCTAGTAAGATATTTAAGAGATGCGGGATACGATGCACATCTTTTTTTAGTTGAAGAATTTGGTCATTTTCGACCTGAAGCAGATACTTATGATGAAGAATATAAGAAATATACACATGAATTAGATTGGTATGAAATAGGATATTGGAAGACTTCGCCGGATAAAATTAAGAAAGATTTAAATGGATTTGACTTTATAATTGGAAGCGATCTTGTACCAGCATTTTTAGAAAAAGCTAAAATGGTTACAGACGTTTTTATTCCGCATGGGGGTGATTTAATTTATCATCCTGTATATAAATTTAAACATTTTCCTCCTAAGAGATGGGAAATTGGAGCTTATGCGAGAGCAAGAGCAGTTAAAAAAGGTATCAGAAAAAGTAAATATATTTTGTTCGAGTATACGAATGAAGAGTTAGAAGTATTTATAGATAAGCTAAATATAAAAGGTAAAAGAATTGTATCAAATGCAGTTTTCCTTTATCTTCCTCAATATACAAAAGATAATTTTAAAAAGCAGGAAGTATATGAAAAAGTAATGGCTGTTCGAAATAGCTATGAATTAATTATTTTTCATCAATGTAGACACGTATGGAGACCCATTAGAGAAGAGTTTCAATATAAAGGAAATGATATATTACTGAAAGCTTACACTAAATTTCTTAAAGCTAATCCCGAAAGTAAAGCCATATTAATATTATTTGAATATGGTTGGGATTTTAGAGAAAGTATAGACTTAGTCAAAGAGTTGGGAATTGAAGATAACGTTCTTTGGTTACCGATTATGCTGAGAAAAGAAATTATGGTATGGCTAGATATGGTAGATATATGTGTAGGTGAATTAGGAAGAAGTTTCTTGGCTTATGGAAGTGTTTACGAAGACTTGGCGTTAAAAAAACCATTTGTTGGGTTCAGAAGAGATGAATTATATTTAAAATTTCATAAAGATTTATATCCTATGGTATCTACAAATAACGAAGATGTTATTGCTGATATGTTTAGTGATTATTTAATCCATAAAGATAAATACATCCAAATGGGTATTAATTCTCATAATTGGATGGTTCAAAATGCTATTGAAAAGCCATTAAATGCTGTTATTGCAGCCATTGAAGAAAAAAGAAAAACACCTTTTTAAAAGGTGACAATATCTTTATTGCTTTTAAATTATTTTAATAATCTATAAGCTTACAACAGGAATTAAATTAAGTGAAAAATTATTTCCCCCAATTAACAGGTTTAAGAGCAATAGCAGCTTATATGGTTTATTTTTTTCATGCTATTGCTACTGCTCATACACCTGCCGATAATTTTGGTGATTACATATATCAAACAGGATATTTGGGAGTAAGTGTGTTTTTTGTGTTAAGTGGTTTTTTAATTTGTTACAGGTATTCTGATGATTTTAAGCTCACCAAACATTGGTTTCAAAATTATATGGTTAATAGGATTGCTCGTATTTACCCCCTATATTTTATTCTTACAATTTCTACATTTATTTATAACCATTATTGTCATATAGAAAAAATCGACTATATCGTTTTGTTTTCAAATATTACGTTTATAAGAGGTTATTTTAATGATTTTCTTTTTACAGGAATTACGCAAGGCTGGTCTTTAACCGTTGAAGAAACCTTTTATGTTTTAGCTCCATTATTGTTTTTAGTAATCAACAAAAAAAATAGATTGGTTTTTTTGTTTTTATTTTTCGTTGCAGTTGGTGTTTTACTGGTATTTGTATTTAGAACTATAAATTTTTATGGATTCATGAACGACTTTAAGTTTATGATTAATTATACTTTTTTTGGTAGGTGTTTGGAATTTCTATTGGGAATAAAAATAGCTTTACTATTTAAATCACAAGGAGTTGTGCCTCTTAAATTTAAACATTATACATATACCGGAATCGGATTGATGTTATTCGTTGTTGTTATCATGTCTATTTCTAAAGCATTTGTTTTTGAGTCAAATGTAATGGCTCATGAAGTCATTATGGCACTTTCCAATAATCTGCTTTTCCCCTTGGCTGTGGGTTGTTTTATGTATGGTTTAATTGTTGAAACATCTTTGATTAATAAATTATTTAGTACTAATGTGTTTCAAGTTTTAGGTAAAAGCTCTTATGCATTTTATCTTATTCACGTTGGTTTTATATCTTATTTTATTGGAAATTATTTTCATACACATGTGATGGTGCATTTTCTGATTATTATCGTTTTGTCTATCCTATTATATTATTTTATTGAACATCCAATGAACAAACTTATAAGAAATGTTGCTGTAAAAAAGTGATGAAGGCTCAAGATAAAGAAACTTTATTTCTATATACCAATGCCTTTCCCTGCGATAAAGCCTTGGAGCATTATATCGAGCATGAAATGCCTTTTTTATCTAAAAGCTTTGATAAAATTTATATTTTCCCTGGAGATTTTAGTACTATTAAAATTCCCGTTCCTCAAAATGTTTCGGTCGTAAATATTTATGATGTTATTTATTATAAATCATCTTTACTTAGATTATTTTTTGCTTTACCCTATTTAATAAAAGTATTAAGCATTGAGTTTTTTAATACGAAGATTAATAAATGGTTATGGTTAAAAAAAATAAAATCGTCGTACGTTGGTTTATATAATGCCTATGAATGTGCTAAAGCCACAAAAGAATTTTTAAAAATCAAACAATTAAAGGCTGAACAGGTTTGTTTTTACAGTTATTGGTTATATCATCCTGCCTTATTTTTAGCTATTTTAAAAGATAAAAACATCATTCAATCTTTTGTAAGCAGAGGTCATCAAGCTGAGGTGTATGATTATGCTTACCCCGAAAAAAATGTGTTTAAGTATTTTAAATTATTACAGGTTAGTAAAGTATTTTTAATTTCGGAGCATGCAAAAAAATATTTGAGTACCACTTACCCTAAATTTAAACATAAATTTGAAGTGGCTTATTTAGGTGTAAAAAATAATGGTGTCAATCCTAGTGCATCAAACAACCAAGTGTTTACCATTGTTTCCTGTTCTAAATATGCACCTCACAAACGCATTCATTTAATTCCTGAAATGTTAAAGGAATTAAAATTTAAAACCCGTTGGGTACATTTAGGATTTATACCAAATGAAATTATTGAAGAGTATAAGGCTGTTTTAAAAGAAAGCAGTGTAGAGGTAGAAACTGAGTTTTTAGGAGATTTAGCAAACCATGATGTTTTAGAGTTTTATAAAAATAATCATATCGATGTTTTTGTTAATGCGAGTTCAATTGAAGGTTTGTCGGTTGCTTTAATGGAAGCTTGTAGTTATGGCATTACTTTATTAGCTTCAGACATAAATGGAACTGCCGAAATTGTAAATGAAACTAGTGGTTATTTACTACCATTAAATTTTAAAATTTCTGATGCCGTTACTATTTTAAATAATATCCAATCAGACAAACGTTTTCAAAAAAGGGAAGAGGCTCGTAACATGTTTTTAGAAAGATTTGATTCTGATAAAAACTTTACTCAATTTATAAATAAGATTATTAATAGTTAACTATCAGCATATGAGGAAATACATTCAAAAATTAAGACGGAAACTTGTAGAAAACTACTTAACCTGGAGTATTTTAAATTCACTATTTAAATTATTAAACCGGTTTCAATTTGAAAAAAAATTAATTCAAATTGAAATAAAGCAGAAAGTATTGGCTGAGAAAGAAGCTATCTTGAAGATAAAATTTAGCAATTTAACAGTATTAGATGGTCCTTTTAAAGGAATGGTTTATCCTGATTTTATTGCTTATGGAAGTGCAATGTATCCTAAATTACTTGGCTGTTATGAAAGCGAATTAAATTCATCATTAGAAAGTTTTTTAAAAACGGATTATCATTCTATCTTTGATATTGGCTGTGCCGAAGGATATTATGCAGTTGGTGTAGCAATGAGGCAACCAAATGCCCTTGTTTATGCTTATGATATTGATGTAAAAGCATTGGAATCATGTGAAAAAATGGCTAAGCTAAATAAAGCTGAAAAGAATATGCACTTTGGTACATTTTGTTCTCCAGAAACATTAATTGGAATGGATTTCGAAAAAAAATCACTTATTTTTAGTGATTGCGAAGGTTACGAAATGGATTTGTTTACACCAGATGTCGTTAAAAATTTAAAAAACTGTGATTTAATTATTGAATTGCATGATTTATATACTGAAAAAATATCTCCAACCATTTTTGATGCTTTTAGTGCATCTCATCACATCAAATTAGTGTATAGTGAAAATACATTTATGAAAATGCGCGCTTTAAATTTAATTGGAGAATTAACAGAAGATCTAATTCTGAATTTTTTTTTAGAGCGAAATGGAATTATGAGATGGGCAATAATTACTCCAAAATAAAAACAGTAAATTAAGTATGATACATGTTCTGGTAATTCCTGCTTGGTATGATATTGGAAATCCACTTGCTGGTATTTTTTTTCATGAGTATTGTAATGCTATTTCTAGCCAATGCAAGGTGACTTTGCTAAACTTTGAGCACCATTCTTTTTCAGAAAGATTTAAAAAAGTTCATAAAGAGGATAAGATAAAATACAAGAAGTATGATTTTCTTAAAATGGATTATTATAATCCGTTTCCAGGAAAGTTATTTGGATTAAGCGCAAAGTTTCAACGAAAAATGATGTTGAAACAAGCTACTTCATTGATGAGTATTTACATGAAGCAGGCTGGAAAGATTGATGTGATTCACATTCAGTCGGTATGTAATAATATGACGCCTATTATAGGAGTTGAGTTATCAAAACAGTTTAATATTCCGTATTTAATAACAGAACATTATACAAGTTTTGAAGAAGCAGGAGATTCTAATTATTTACCTTTTTCAACTTATAAAGAAATAAAATCAATTGTTACAAATGCATCGATGCTTATTGGTGTAAGTAATTTTGCGTCTAACTATTGTGCAAAATGTTTTGATATTCAATTTCGAACCGTATATAATGTGATTTCAAATAGTTTTTTAGCAACAAAGTTAAATACTAAAAATATACGAAGTTCGCCATTTAATTTTTTGTGTATTGGTGATTTGAAAAAAAGAAAAGGTCAGGTTTACTTAATGAAATCATTTGCACAAATCATAAATGATTATAAAGATATTACCTTAACTTTTATTGGAAAGGGTGACGATGAACTAGTGCTCTTAAATTTAGCAAAAGAGCTTGGTATTGAGGATAAAGTAAAAATTTATAATTTTTTACCTACTGAAAAATTCATAGAAGTAATGGATGGTGCCAATGTCATTGTTTCTGCATCGGAAGCTGAGTTATTTGGATTAACAATTGTGGAGGGTTTCTTTAGAGGTAAAACAGCGTTAGCCACTCGTTCAGGTGGACCAGAAGAGCTTATTAATGAACGTAATGGGTTAATTACAAATTATGCTGATGTTGATGGAATGGCAGAAAACATGAAATATATTTATGATCATTATGAGGACTATAATCCTCAGGCAATAAGTGATGAGGCAATGAGCAAATTTTCTGAAAAAGCGATTGCTCCAATAATGATTGAAAATTATAAAAAAGTAATAGGGAAAAAATAAATGCTGTTTAATTCCATTTCATTCGCTTTATTTCTTCCAGTTGTATTTATTTTATACTGGTTTGTAACGGCTAAAAGTTTAAAATGGCAAAATATTTTATTACTGGTTTCGAGTTATTTTTTTTATGCTTGTTGGGATTACCGCTTTTTGTTTTTACTAATATTCTCTACTGTTCTTGATTTTTATACGGGAATAAAAATTAGTGAATCGAATAAAATCACGAGTAAAAAGTTTTGGTTTTGGACAAGTGTTTGTATCAACCTTGGTTTTTTAGGTGTTTTAAAATATTATAATTTTTTCGCGAGTACCTTTGCTGATGTAATTACCACCTTGGGTTTTAAATGTCATGTAACAACGCTGAATGTAATATTGCCGATTGGAATTTCATTTTATACATTTCACGGTTTGTCTTATGTTATTGATATTTATAAGGACAAGATTAAACCAACAAAAAATTTGATTGATTATTCGGTGTTTGTTAGTTTCTTCCCACTTTTAGTTGCTGGTCCAATTGAAAGAGCAACACATTTGTTGCCACAAATACAATCCAAACGAAATTTTGATTATACAAAAGCAGTTGATGGATTAAGACAAATTTTGTGGGGTTTGTTTAAAAAGGTTGTGATTGCTGATAATTGTGCGGAGTACGCTGATTTAATTTTTAATAATTCATCTAACTATTCTGGTAGTACTTTAGTTTTAGGTGCAGTATTTTTTGCATTTCAGATTTATGGAGATTTTTCAGGTTATTCGGATATTGCATTGGGCACTGCACGATTATTTGGAATCGAATTATTGAAGAATTTTTCATTTCCATATTTCTCAAGAGATATTGCTGAGTTTTGGCGACGTTGGCACATTTCATTATCCAGCTGGTTTAAAGATTATTTGTATATCCCTTTAGGAGGAAGTAAAGGTGGAACATGGTTAAAAATAAGGAATACCTTTATTATTTTTTTGGTAAGTGGTTTTTGGCACGGCGCTAATTGGACTTTTATTGCATGGGGAGCATTTCATGCTTTGTTCTTTTTGCCTTTGTTACTTTTTAATAAAAACAGAAGTCATATTGAAATTGTTGCCAAAGGAAAAATGTTACCGAGTTTGAAAGAGTTTTCAAGCATGCTTTTGACTTTTTTATGGGTGGTATTAGCATGGATATTTTTTAGGGCGGATACTATGCCTCAAGCCATTAATTACATCAGTCATATATTTACAAGCGCGTTATTTAAAATGCCTGAAATAAGACCTTCATTAGTAATAATGGTATTGGCTGTATTTATTTTTATGGAATGGATAGGGCGCGAAAAAAATTATGCACTCGAAAATTTTGCAATACATTTATCTAAACCTTTGCAATGGGCATTCCACTTATTAGTGTTTACGGTTATTATTTTATGTATGGGCAAAGAACAACCTTTTATTTATTTCCAGTTTTAATATGAGGAAATTTATTAAAAATACGAGTCTATTTGTATTGTTAATCATCGTCATATTTTCTGCATTATTAATTGGAACAACTAAAATATTAAATAATAAATCCTATTTTTTAATTAATGAAAACACTGATAAAATTGTATTTGGTCATTCACATGCCGCAAATGCATTTAATGATTCCTTAATTGATCATTTGAAAAATTTAGGAAGTTCGGGAGAATCTTTTTTTTACACTTATTATAAAGCAAAGAAAATTATTGACGCTAATAAACAATTAAAAACGGTGTTTATTATTTTCACTAATAATCAAATTGAGCAGCGCGCAAATAGTTGGATTTGGAGCGATAAATACCTAAACCATACCTTTCCTAAATACGCAGCATTTATTGATTGGGAAGGATATCAATTATTAATGAAGCATAATTGGAAGTCTTTGTTTGCATCAGAATGTATTGCTTTAAGAGAAAATTTATATTTTATTTCAAGGTTAAGAAAAGAGAATAATTATATTACTGCAACCGAATGGGGAGAATACGGTACAGTAAATAAAGTATTTACGAATGAAATGAGCGCTACTAAAAAAGGTGATTTGATTATTGATTCTAATTATATATCTGAATATAGCGTGAATTATTTATTGAAAACAATTGCTTTATTGAAGATGAATAAAATAAATGTTTTTTTAATTAGAAGTCCTTTGCATAAAGATTATTCTTTAACTAATAATGGAAAATTTTTAAATTTTTTAAATGAGCATAAACTTGAAAGTCTATTTTTAGACTTTAAAGATTATCCAATGCAAACAAATCAGTTTATTGATTGGGAGCATCTAAACGTAAATGGAGCAAGAGAATTTAGCCTTTTTTTTAATAAATTATTAGCAGATAGTTTGCTTCAAAAGTATGACAAACAATTTGTTATTAAGCAAAAAATTGACAAACTCATTTTAGAAAAAAAACATAAATCACTTTAAATTTAATACAGTATACAAAACATGATTTTATCAGATTTACAAAACAAATACAGGTACATCAATTTGCACCCCTTATTCGGAAAAGCTTTTACTTTCTTGGAAAAAGAAAATTTAAATCAATTGCCTGAAGGAAGATTAGAGATTGATGGTGACGATTTATTTGCAATTATTTCGAAGCCAGGAACAAGTGCTGAGGAAATTCCTAAGTTGGAAGCACATAAAAAGTATATTGATATACATTATATCATAGCAGGGACCGAATTATTTGGTTGGAAAAACTTGAAAGATTGTAAGCACATGGTAGGTGAATTTGATTTTGAAAAAGATTTTGTGCTTTATAATGATCAAGATTTTACAAGCTTTTTATTAAATAAAAATAACTTTGTTGTGGTATATCCAGAAGATGCCCATTCGCCAGGGATTAGATCAGAACACTTACATAAAGTAGTTTTAAAAATTATATTATAATGAAATAGCCACTGAAAAAAGTTTGTTGTAAACAAACTCCAACGAATATGAAGGCGTATTCCATGTGGCAAATAAAAAAACAATAAATATCTTCAAATGAAAATAATTGCAGAAAGTGCCTATAATCATCAAGGTAATTTTGATTATCTTAAACAATTAGCTTTAGCGAGTAAAAAAGCAAATGCTGATTATTTCACCGTGCAAATGATGAACGTGAATGAGTTTTGCACCAAAGAATATAGCAAGTATCAATTGTACAAAGATACTGAGTTTACTGAAACCCAATGGAAGGCATTGTTTGCGTATTGTAAGGAAATTGAAATGAATTTAATTCCATGCACACTTGAAAAAGCATCCTTTGATTTAGCTTATAATTATGGTTACCGTTTGGTTAAAATTCATGGAACTGATTTAACGAATCAATTATTTTTGCAATACATTAAAGATAAAGGTGATTGTAAAATTATTTTAGAGACTCAATGCAGCACAGATTATGAAATAAAACAAGCTGTTGAGCAATTTGGCGAAATTATTGAATGTTTATTCCACGGATTTAGTAACTACCCAACCGAACCCAACGAACATAATTTATTAGCTCTAAATTATTTAAAAACGAGGTATGCCTTGTCAATAGGATTTGCCGACCATAGTTTGGATACTCAAATTTTGCCTTGTATGGCAATGGCTTTGGGTTGTAGTTATTTAGAAAAACACATCACCATTAATCGGAACGATAGGCAATTTGATTATCAGGTTTCTTTGGAGCCAAATGAATTTGCCATACTTGTTAGCACAATTGCACACTACGAGCAAACATTAGGTAAGCCTGTGAAGCATCCAGTAAAAGCAGAAAAAGGTTTTCGTAATATTTTATTTAAAAAATATTTAGGAAATGGAGTATTTAAGCGTGACAATGAGGGCAAAACATTTATTGAAAGTGAAATTGATGGTTTCGATAAAAAAAATGTAACTGCAGCCCTTATAGCACGTTTAAAATCTAAACGTTTAAAGCTAAAAGTGATGAAACAATTTGGTGAAAATGAATCTATTGTTTCATTATATAATCGTTTAAAATTAAATTGTAAAAATATAACCCATATCGAATTGGCAACAAGTTATCTTTTAGAAGACGAACCTTTAGCTCAATTATTTAAAGATAAAAATTTCCCAACTTATCAAGGTCATCCCGAAAGTGTGATTGACCGCTTATTGGAAGTAGCCATAAAAAATAAATCGGCGGCTGTATTTAGAGTTACTGGCGACAATCCATTTACTGATCCTGTTTTGATGGATAGAATGGTAACAATTTTTCAGGAACAAGCCGTGGATTATGTGAGAGTAAATAATGTTCCGTTTGGTGTAAGTGCCGAATTATTTAAAACAAGTTATTTATGGAAATTGTATTTAAAAATGGAAGATCCTTTTGTAAGTGAATATTTATCGTGGTTTGTATTGAATGATGAAACTTGTAAAAAAGCATGTATTGAATTTAAGGATGAAAGAGCATTTGTGAAGTATGTCAATTTAAGTATCGATTATCCTGAAGATTATGAATATGCAACATCCGTTCAAACTAAAATTGGTGTTACACCATTTGAAAAAGTAACCTTAAAAGATGTTTTAAATGCAATAACCGACAAGCATATTGTTGATGTTACAAAATACATTAAGTTGCCCGATGGCATCAGTATTTTGTACAGTGATTATATGAAATTAATTGATGAAACAGCTTACGTTTATAAAGAAAACTTTGTAATATAACAACCATGACTTATATAATAGGAGAAATAGGCCAAAATCATAATGGCTCTGTAGATATTGCAAAGTTAATAGTTGACGCTGTTGCCAGACCAGTGACTGAAGAATTATTTGGTTACGATTTAAAGCGCATGGATGCCGTAAAATTAACCAAACGTGATTTAAAGCAAGAGTTATCTGCTTCACAAATGGCGGCGCCTTACTTAAATGAAAATTCGTTTGGAGCAACCTACGGTGAGCATCGCGAAAAGTTAGAGCTTAACGATGAACAACATTTTGAAATTTATAAGTATGCAAAATCCTTTGGTTTAGATTTTGTTGAAACACTTTGCGCTACTGGTTGCTTAAGCATGTTGAAATTATTTACACCCAATAAATTAAAGGTGGCGAGTAGGGATTTAACTAATTTACCATTGATGATGGCCTTAGCCGAAACAAAAATCCCCATTATTCTTTCTACCGGTATGGCTGGAAAAAAAGAATTAGATGATGCTATTTCAGCTGTAAGTCATTACCATACCAACATTAGCATTTTACATTGTGTATCTGAATATCCAACTAAACCAACAAATATAAATTTAAATACAATTAAATATCTTCAAAAAAATTATGGTCAATACACCATTGGTTTTTCTGATCACACCATAGGAATATCTACACCATTGGCAGCCGTTGCCATGGGAGCAGAAATTATAGAGAAACACATCACCTTGGATCGGCGAATGAAGGGAACTGACCAAAAAGGATCTTTAGGCGCTGATGGTATTTACCGAATGGTCCGCGATATTAGAGTGCTTGAAATGAGTTTTGGGAAGGAAGAAATTTTTATTGAACCGTCTGTAATGGCCGCGCGTGTTAAGTTAGAAAGATCAATTGCCACCAATAAAAATTTAAAAAAAGGGCAGATTATTTCTGAAAAAGACATACACATGCTATCTCCAGGAGATGGTTTTAAGTGGAGCGAAAAAGATAAATTAATTGGCAAAGTTTTGAAAGTTGATATTGCTGAAAATGAAATTATTTACCCTGAAAATATATAATAAATGAAAATTCAAACCAATACAGTTTCATCAGAAAACGAGCAAAAAAATCGTTTGGGTTTAGCCGATTTAATTAATTCGAACCCCATACCTGATAATGAAAAATCATTTCATACTCCTTTATTTTTAAAGCGTCAGGAGTTATCTAAAGTTCTTTATTTTCAACATGTATACCAACAGTTTTTAAATACGCATGGCGTCATCATGGAGTTTGGAACCCGTTGGGGAACAAACATGGTAACTCTTACTAACTTGAGAGGTATATTTGAACCATTTAATTATAACAGAAAAATTATTGGATTTGATACCTTTGAAGGATTTAAAAATACAAATACGAACGATGATGGGAAGCATGATATTATTAAAGAAGGAGCGTTTAGTGTAACCGAAAATTATACAGATTATTTAGATCAATTACTTTCAATTCATCAAAATGAATCTCCACTAAGTCATATTAAAAAATATGAAATTGTAAAAGGTGATGCTCCCGTTCAATTAGCAAAGTATTTAAGTGAAAATCCTCAAACGATTATTGCATTTGCTCATTTTGATTTTGATATTTATAAACCAACGTTTGATTGTTTAAATATTATAAAACCTCATTTAGTAAAAGGTAGCATTATTAGTTTTGATGAATTAAATGACCCTAATTTTCCTGGTGAAACAAAAGCTGTAAACGAAGCTTTTGCTTTAAACACCATTGAACTAAAGCGTTTTTCTCCTTGTCCAATGCAATCTTATTTTATTTTCTAATGGAATTACCAAAATTAATCATAACTGATATTGACGGTGTTTGGACTGATGGTGGCATGTATTATGACCAAACAGGAAACGAATGGAAAAAATTTAATACAGCAGATAGTGCTGGTGTTTTAATTTGTAAAAAATTAAATATAAAGGTTGGAATCATAACTGGCGAAAAAACTGAGATTGTTAAGCGTAGAGCTGAAAAATTGAAAGTAGATTTTTTTTATGACGGAGTCATTAATAAAATTCCAGTTGCAGAAGAAATTTGCGCAAAGCTAAATATTACTTTAGCTGATGTTGCTTTTATTGGTGACGATATTAATGATATTAAATTATTGAAATTAGTTGGACTTTGCGGTACACCAAACAACGGTATTCCATATATTAAAGAGTTTGCTCACATAATAACAAAAAAAAATGGTGGAGAAGGAGCATTTAGAGAATTTGTAGAAACGATAGTTCAAAAGAAATATAGCTATAATCAAATAATAGACTTAATAGCAAGCTAATTTAATGATACTTTTTTTTCTGATCTTAAATTATTTTAAAGGAATGTTTTCTTGTGTCATTGGTTTAACTAATCGTGCCTCGCTATCATATCAAAAATTATTTAATAGTAGTTTTAACTTATCCGAAAAGTATAGATATTCTTATAATTCTATTTTATCAGAATTAAGAAAAGTAGTATATATCCCAGTGAAATTCAATAGTAATGAACTAATTGGAACCAATGAGAATTCTAGTATAGTTTATGATTTATCGGATGTTTCAAAAAATGACCGAATTAATTATTTGAGATTTTATGGAATTAAAAACGGTTTGGTTTTTGTAGCATCTCAAGAATTAGTCTATTTCAACTCCTTTGGATATAAATTTTGGTTTCTATTTGTTACGTTTCCAATTCAAATTCAATTACTCATTCTTGGCTTGTTTAAAAAAGATATTTCTGGCTTGAGTTTTATTTTAAAAAATGTATTAATCACCTCTAATTTTCTTAGACTTTGTAAACGCCAAAAAATAAAGGATGTGTATATGTTTGGAATATACGACACTAATTCGGCTTTTTTAAGTTATAGTTTAATAAAAAATAATATTTACGTACATCAGGTTACATCAGAAGTGCCTATCTATAAATGGAATAAAATAATAGTGACCAATGAATTAATTTTGTGCAGTGAATATCAGTTTACTGAAATCGAAGCCTTTAAAAAAACGGTTGTATTTAATACGTGTAAATTATTTGGCCCCGAGTTATATTATAAAGTTGCCGATTTATATCAATTACCAGAAGTAAAAAATAACAAGGTTGCGTTTTATTCAACTGGAGGTTGGGTAAGAAAAAAATTAGGGAATATTGACCAAGGAGTAGATATTGAATGTTTTGAAGAAAAAATTTTAAACGATATTGATGACTGTCTTTCTGAATATAAAGACTTAGAGTTAATTATTTATCCTCATCCACGAGAAAAGGTTTTTTTCGACCATTCAATCGAATTGTTACAACAACATTACTTAAAATTTTTACCAAATTGTAAATTTACTATAAAAACTGAGAACATATTGACTGATGAGTTTTTTAACGAATGTTATTTGGCTATATGCTTTATTTCAACCGTTATGTTTGAAAGGGTTCATGTCAAAAGGCAATCCGTTTTGATGTATCAAAATGAGAAAGAATTCCCATTAAAACATAATGTTGACTATTTGCACTTTATTAATAGTAAGGATGAACTAAACACGATAATTAAAAAATGTTATTTTTAGTGAACCGAATAAAATAATTAACATGAGCAGAATACTATCATACTATAAAAAAGAGGGCTTATCAAAAGATGACATTGTTGAGGCAATTCATTCATTAGCTACCATAAACCATAGCGGGCCTGATGGCGAAGGTGTTTGTTTAATTAATGCTAGAACAAAATAAATAATTAATTTACGAACTCCAATATAAATCATTTGATTATGATGATTTCCCAATCAAACAAAATTCATTGAATCAAATTTGTGCTCATAATATTCAACAACTTTACTTAAAATTAGATCTTAATTTAAAACTGACAACTAAAGATTTTTTTGAGTCGAATCAACTTCAAAATTATTCAAAATTATTTCATTAAATTATGTGTGGCATTTCAGTATTATTTCATAAAAATTTACTAACGCAGCAATTATTGTTGGACTTTTTATCTTCTTTAAATACGATTAATCATAGGGGGCCAGACGACGAAGGGGTTGTATTGATTAATACAACTACGGGTAATTATAAAATTATGCGTACTGAGAAAACACATAAAGATGTTTTTGGCGCCCACGAATTAGCTGATATAAACTTGGCAGATTATAATTTAGTATTAGGTCATAAACGTTTAAGTATTATTGATTTATCATTTTCAGGACATCAACCTATGCAGGGGATTGATAATTCTTGGATTGTTTTTAATGGTGAAATCTATAATTATATTGAATTGAAGGAGGAATTAAAAATATTAGGCGCTCAGTTTAAAACCAAATCAGATACAGAAGTTGTATTAGAAGCATATAGAATATGGGGAATAGATTGTTTAACAAAGTTTAATGGCATGTGGAGCATTTGTATTTGGGACGCGCCTAATAAAAGAATAGTTGTAAATAACGATCGATTTGGTGTAAAACCTTTATATTATTATGAAACTAATAATTCATTTCGATTAGTTTCTGAAACAAAACAACTTTATAAATATAGCGATTTAACTTTATTACTTAATCAAGCCCATGTGAAAGAATTTGTGAAGTTTGGTTTTTTAGATATGGATGAAAATACTATGTATGTAAGCGTTTTACGATTTAAAAAAGGGCATTACATTATTTTATCACCACTTAATTACGAGCACGAATATATATACAAAAATCAAAAACAATATTATTATTTACATAAAAGGCAAGATATAATAAATGAAAAAGAAGCGGTAGAACAATTTAGAAATTTACTATATAATGCAATCAAAATTAGAATGAGAGCGGATGTTAGTTTTGGTTTTGCTTTATCAGGAGGTCTTGATTCAAGTGCGATTTTGTATATGGCAAAAAACGTTATACAAAATGAAAAAATGACTAATGAATTAATAGGATTAGGCGCCGTTTTCCCTGGATTTAAAGACATAGATGAATCTCCATTTATAAAAATTGTAACAGATGATTTGCCCTGTAAAACATATCTTAGTTATGCAATGGAAGATTTTAATGCCTTTAATTTTGAAAACCATATTTATAACCAAGATGAACCATTACATGGAACATCATACTTTGCTCAATACAATATGTATTCTACAGCAAAAAAAAATGGGGTAAAAATTTTATTTAATGGTCAAGGTGCTGATGAAGTTTTTGCAGGATATCATCACCATTTTTATAGACATTGTCGAAATTTACTAATTAGAGGAAAGGTAATAGAATACTTCAGTTTGATAAAACTATATGCTAATATTAAAGGAATTAAAAGTTCTAAACTACATAAAATTGTTGTAAATGAACTTAAAATGAGTACTCAAATAAAATTAGGCATAATCAAATTCGACCATACTATTTTGAAATATTGGAATAAAATCAATACTTTAGATGAAATGTTACTGAGAGACTTTGATACTTTTCAATTGCCATTGTATCTGAGGGCTGATGATAGAGATAGTATGAGTTTTAGTATTGAATCAAGGCATCCATTTATGGACTATAAATTAGTTGAATTCGGATATTCGTTACCTAATAACTTATTAATAAAAGATGGGTGGCAAAAGTACTTAATCAGGAAAAGTATGCATGAATTGCCAAAAAGTATTGCATATAGGAAAGATAAAAAAGGTTTTATTACGCCACAAGAAGTTTGGCTTAATAAATATAAAGATTTATTTGAAAACTATCTTACATACAATTTTGAAGTTTTAGGAAATATGAAGCCTTCTGCTAACGATTTTTATAATTATTCATTAGGTGCGTGGTTTAAAGTTAATTCATTCTCTAAAGCTAACAATTCACTTAATTGAAATTTTAATAATTTTGAAATATTAACTCAAATATAAATTAAGAACTATTAAATGTCAACTAAAGTTCGATCTTGCAATAAGTGTATTTTAGATAGTAACGACGACCATCAAATTACTTTTGATATAAATGGTATTTGTTCATATTGCCAGAAATTTGATAAAGATTATATTTTTATATTGAATAAAACAGATGAAGAAAAAACCAGAGAATTAAATAATTTAATTGAAGTAATAAAATCAGATGGAAAAGGCAAGAAGTATGATTGTATATGCGGCATAAGTGGAGGCTTAGATAGTTCTTTTTTAGCAGCAAAAGCAAAAGAATTTGGTTTGAGAACTTTGTTAGTACATTTCGATAATAGTTGGAATTCAGAATTAGCAGTAAAAAATGTTGAACAGATATGTAAGTATACGGGTTTTGATTTGCATACCTATGTTGTAAATTGGGAGGAGTTTAAAGATCTTCAAAAGGCATATATTAAATCAGGGGTGCTTGATTGGGAGGTGCCAACTGATCATGGATTATGGGCAGT